>Ga0208005_1000357_pt1 | contig 17701 bp, 25 predicted proteins | sample DEB19_08_DNA_3_FD_184530 | JGI IMG/M metagenome (GOLD analysis project Ga0208005, IMG submission 184530) | Aqueous microbial communities from the Delaware River and Bay under freshwater to marine salinity gradient to study organic matter... | ecosystem: Environmental > Aquatic > Marine > Coastal... | reverse complement strand
TGCGCCTCCTTTGGTTTTGTGTAGTCCTCCACTGGAGGGAGTTCGTTTTGATTAATCTCAATCGGGAAGTACGGCTTCGATGCCCACTGGCAGCGGTACGGATTTCCGTCGCCGTCGTACCAGCAAATCCAGCCGCCACTGCGTTGCTTCCACCACTGACTGTCGCCCCACGCACGCCACGAAATGTAACCATCCTCGACGCGCATTGTGATGTACCAGCCGTTGCGCCGAGGTGTTTTAGTCTTTGGGTTCCATTTCATTTGCGCGCCTCTCTTTCGGATTGAAGTTGCGCCCGCGCCAGACGTTCGGCCTTTCGGCTTTCTTCAAGTTCGTGCTCAACTGCGGCAAGCCTAGCGGCGCGATTAGCGAACTGCGTGCGCTCGGCTTCAAGTTCCTCACAACGGCCACGCAGCGCGGCGTTCTCGCGCTCCAATTCGCGGGCAACTGATGAGTGAACGAATGGACCGTCCGGTGATAATTTCAGGTCGCTGCTGTCAATGTGCCCGTGATGTCCCACAGGCCAGCCGCAAGCCTTGTCTGTTATCGGTGTGTTGCTCACGCCTGCGCCTCCTTTCGATACCACTTCGGCAAGTCGAGCGGACGCACGACCGGCTCAATGTTCTCCCAGTAGTTTGTTTCGATGCTCTTCTTCAGCCGCCGCAGATCGTCGAGCGTCTCATCCTGACCGATACTGATGGCTTGATCGGATAGCTTGTAGATCGCGACGCCATACGGCTGCACCTTCTCGACCGCAATGAAGAAGAAGTCGAAGACCGGCTTGCCGAAAATTTCTGTAATCAAAGGCAAATAGAAGCCAGCCTGCCGATGATAACCGTAAGAGAACACGGACTTCTCGAACGAGCCGTAGCCGTCCGCGCTGAGACTTTCCGTCGTCTTCAGATCGACAACGTAGGGTCGTCCTTCGCTCAACTCACAGCCTGATGGATTAAACCAGTCGGTGCGACATTGCAGTTCAAGCCCGCCGATTTTTGTGCGCCACGTTCTTTCCGGAGTGCCACCGGCTAGAAGTTGCGACGCGAGCGGATTCTGATCTACCGCGTTGCTCATCGCGAACGCGACATCGTAGGTCTCTTGATCGACGACTGTCTTGCCTTTGGCGTCGGCCTCGAACTTCTCAGCCTCGGCCTTGCCGTCCTTGGTGCGACGGTCGAATCGTGGAGCAACGACGAACTCGGTCTTCAATTTCTCCGGCTCTAGCACCATGCCGTGCGTGAGCGATCCGAGTTGCAGCGCCTTGGTCGGCTCCTGATCCGGCAGGCTACGTTCGACGAACCGCTTGAAGAACAGGCGAGGACGCTTGCGATAAACCTCCAGCTTTGAGTGACTGATCGCTGGGTTCGCGTGGTATTCGCGGGAGGATTCGTCGCTCATTCTTCGTCCTCCTCTAGACCAAGTTTGCTCTGCAGCGGATCGACCTCCTGCTCAGATTCGTCGGTGTATCGAGTCGTCCAAGTGATCTTCACGCGCACCGCCGGAGCTTGCGCCAGCGGATCGAACTCAACCGTCAGGTTGGCCTTTGCTTTTGGCTCGGGCTGATCTTCGGAGTCGATGAAGTTTTCCGTCGCTGACTTAGAGATAGACGGAAAGTGCGTTTCGAGCAGTCCGCGAATCTGCTCGGCGGCGCTGTTGATAATCGCGGCTTTGACCTCGGGATGGTTTGCGGTGCTCATAGTTTGTTGAACCCTTCGCTGACCTTGTCGCTGACCGGAGTGACATTGACCGGCTCTGACGGAATGTCCCTTGCCTCTTCGACGGTGCGAAGTCCTTTAAGAATGTCTCCGAAAAGATCGCGGAGCACGTAACCGCGAGCGCGGAAACGCAGCATTCGCTTCGGGTAATCAGACCAAGGTCCAGCCTTGCCCCACAACTTCGCTCGCTTCGCATCCGCGACGGTGAAGGTTTCGACTGCGGCCTGATTGCCTTTGCGAATGGCGGTGACGCGGTAGCCGTGACCATCGCTGCCCGCCTCGCCGATTTCTTCTTCCTTGTAGGATTCAAGCAACCCGCTTGAGCGGACCAGCGCAAGCGCAGCATCGCCGTAGATCGCTGGGCGACCGTTGATGACGGCGGTATTTTGAAGCGCGGCCATCGGCGTGAGGCCGATCTCTGCACCCAGTTGAATCGCCACCAAGACCGCTTCTGGTTTCTCCATCCCTTTCGGCGCGAAGCCTGACGCGCAGATTGCGTTAGCAAATCGGTACGCCTCTTCCAATGATGCCAGCTGGACGCCTTGCGCGCCAAAGCCGATGGGCGATTTCTTCTGCTGCACGATTTCGTTGCCGGTAGTTTTTACGTCTGTCGTTTCCATGTTCGTTGTTCGTTACGTTACTGTTGTTGTTTTTGGTTCCCTGCGGTCGTGGTTGGCCGCAGGGTTTTTTGTTCAGAAGGCGTCGCCTGCTGAATCAAAGTCGTTGAGCACGGTCGCCGATTGATTGGCGGCTGGCTTGATCTTGTCGGACAAAGTGCCGCGCCTGCGGTGCACGATCTGGCGCGCAGCGTTCTCAAGCAGAACGTCGGCTGGACGTGGTGCGAACGGCTTTCCATTCTTGCCGATCTTGGGTTCCTTCGGCTTCGCGTACCATTCAATGCTGCGCTCCGAGAGCGTGCCAATCGGCGTGCCAGCGTTCTTTCCGAAATGCACCGGCACGGAGTCTGGATCGTCGAGCAACTCCGTTGGCTGCGGAATGTCCTCGGAGGGTTGATGGAATCCGGTCGTCGGACTCGGCTGCGCGGTTGGCTTTGCCTTGTCGAGCAACGCAGCGCGAATCGTGCGAAGCTCGACCATGATTTCAGCGAACTGTTCGTCGGTCATTGTATTCTGGTTTTTGGTTTTCTAGTGCGGCTTTCGCCTCGGCAGCGACTTGCTGCATTTCAGCGAGGAAAAACTTGTTGGAGGTGATTTGGGCGTGGAATGAATTGTCGTATCCGTCCTCGGCTCCGGTACGTGCTAGGCGCAGCAGTTCTTTGCGCGGGAGGTTCACTTACCAGCAGCGCGCTTGACCTTGTCGGCGTAGCGCAGCGTTGCAGGCTTCTTATCGCCCTGCGGACCGCCGTTGTGGATGCGCGCAAGCGTTGTGATGTCTCCAGCCTCCCATGCCTTCGGCGCGTATTTCTTGAGGTATGAGGATGCGACCTTGATTGAGTAGGCAAGGTCAGCGCAGTCCTCGTAGCGACCAGAAACGCGGGCATCCTGCCAGTAGCGGCGGTGAATCTGAAGCGGACCAAGGGCGGCACCGTTGTCGCCGAGGATCGCTCCACGCTTGCCGCCGGTCTCGACGACGTGCAAGGCACGCCAAAACGAATTAGGTGGCGCAGCGTGCACTAGGGCAGATAGGGCAAAGAATAGGGCAAACTGCTTCACGGCTGCACTGCTCCTTTCTTGAGCTCCGACCACCGCGCAAGTTCGGCGTAATAGGTGCCGTGAAAATAAGTACCCATCCGCTGCTTGTCGCTCATCGGCAGGTTCTGCCAAAGAATCTGAAAGGCGTCCATCTGGCCTTTCCAGTAGGAGTCTTGGCGGTTGTGCTGCTCGGCGGCGCAAGCCTTGGCGTTTGCCTCGGCTAAACGACGAATGCCCTCATCGGAGATCGTCGTGAAGATTGGGTCGATTGCGGTATTGTTCACGATGCCGCCTCCTGCTTGATGGCATAGCGAGCGTCCTCAACCCAGCATTCAACCGTCTGCTGGTACAGGTAGCAGACATAAACCGACTGACCGAGTTGCCCGCCGGTCAGCGTTGAGGTAAAGTACGAGTATCCGTCGCGGTTGTTCTGAATCTCGACCGGCAGACCGGCGCGCCGAAGAGCGGCGTTGATTGTTCGTTTGGTCGCAATCACGACGTCACCTCCTGCTGCGCCTTCTCCCACCCGAGCTTTTCCGCAGCGGCCTGCGTGGTTTCGTATGCTTCGCCCAAGTCGTGCTCGCAGCGGGAAAGGAGCGCGCCGGTATTGTCGCGGCGAATAATCCAAAGCTGGCGCAGGTGATCGAAGAACTGGAGCGTGGTGCGCTCACCGTTGATCCAAGGGCTGATGTACTGGGTAATCATTGTCGTTGTTGGGTTGTCGTTGCTGAACGACGCAGAACCAATCACAACCGAACCGCTTTGCCAAGCACAAAAGAAAAAACTTTCCTGCGCTTTCGTAAGTTGCGCATTTTGCGCTATTTACGCAGGAAGAAAAACTCACGAGGTCTGCGCGAAGAAGAAGAAAAACCGCGCCGTTGCGGCTGGAATGTTTGAGCCATCGACCGCTCGGATCGTGCATTGAGCGTTGCTCGCGCTGCTCGAATCGTAGTCGTAAGCGACGACGTAAAGCGGGTCGTAACATTGCACCAGACCGACGTTTGGCGTTACCGAGAACCCGCGATTGGTCAGCGAAAACGTGAAGACCTCCGTCACCGCTCCTCCGGTGAACGTCTTCGAGTCCGTATCGGAGAAGATGACTTGAAGTGTCGTGTTGCTCGCTCCGTTGCCAACGTCGAGACCGGTCACCTGCGCCGCCGTGCTGTTCTGCGTGGCGAGCGTTCCGAGGCCGAGATTGCTGCGCGCCGTTGTCGTGTTCGCAAGATCGGAGAGGTTGCTTGTTTTTTGTGCTGCGCCTGTGATTCGCGTATCGTCACCAGCCGCAACGGTGCCAGACGCGGTTCCGGTATTCTTTACCGCAGCGTTTCCGAGTTGCGTCGCAAAGTAGGTGAAGAGATCGCCAGCAGAGGTCCACGTTCCAGCTGCTCCCGAACGATTGACCGAGCGGACGCGGAAGTAGCGCACCGCAGGAGTTCCGAGTGCGACGATTGCAAACTCTTCAGTCGTCTCAAAACCGCCTCCTCCCGCGATGATCGCATCGGCTGCGGCATCGGTATCAACCGTCGTGATGACCCATTGATAGTACGCAACGTCTTTTTCGCTCGGCTTGTTCCACTCGACGACAGCGGTGTAAAACTCAGCTCCGCTATTTACAACCGGACCACGATTGGCAGTTGCGCCATTGATACGCGTCACGCCAGTTAACGCAGCTGGAGCCGGTGAGGTTGCGGATGAGGTGACGATAAGCGATGCCGAGTTTGCGGACGCGAACCCGAAGGATGAAATCGCACGCGCCGCAATCTCGTAGGTGACACCGAGCGAAAGATCGTCAATGGCGACCAAGTATGAAACCGCGGAACTGATTTGATTCCCTAAAATGAAATCCGCGCTACCCTGCTTGCGATAGATTATGTCGATGGCGACGGCGTTAGTTGTCAACGGTGGCGCTGTAACTGAAGCGCGAGCAAACGCAGTTCCGTCGCTTGCAAGATAGACAGTAGTCGAAACAAGCGTGGGTGCGTTTGGAGTAGCAGGTGCAGTCGGATCGACGCTTCCTCCGCTGACGTAGGTCGGAACAGCGGTCGCTCGGTTGCTGAAGCCGGAGACGTTCTCCAGCATATCGTAGGCGTTGACCCAGTAGTAGTAGGTTGTGCCGATGGTGACTTCGGTATCAACGAAGCGCGAAGCACGGACCTCGGCAATCTTGTCGGCCGCCGCGCTGGCTGGCGTGACTCCAGTCGTATTGCGATAAATTCCGTACTCGGAAAGGTCCGGCTCCGTGTTGTCGGCCCAATCAAGCGATACCGCCTTGCCGGTTCCGACCGCAGCCGTCAGCGATGTCGGCGCAGCTGGTGCCGTCGTATCCTTGGCAACGGTCACGCCAGCGGTGACGTAGCTTGTCGATACGCCGAAGTAGCTTTGCCCGTAGATGCGAACATCGTAGCTCGTTCCGATGCGAACGTCGGATGAAATGTAGTCGAGCGTTTGATCGCCGTCGATCTTCGACCACGTGAGATAGGTCGTCGAGTTGCCTTGCTTGTATTCGATGATGACCTGACCGCCTGACTGGATAAATTCCTCGCTCGGAGCTGACCAAGCAACTTTGATGCGTGGCAGCGCAGTTCCGTCGGCCTGCACCAACTGAGTCGTTCCGTCTGCCGTCAGCGCAAGGTTAGTCGGCGCATCGAGCGTGAACGGATTAGGCAGCGTGGTCGTCGGAGTTGTATCGACCTCGATTTCATCGGATACGTTCCAGTCATAAACCGATGAAGCCGTTTCGCGCAGGGTCATTTCAATACCAAGCTGCGGAGGATTTCCGTCGCTCGCGAAATGCCATTCGATCACCTCGAAAACCTTCGCGCTCCATCCAAACTTGGAGAGCGTTACCATCACGGTATCGCCAGCGCGGACCTGCATCGCATCCAAGCGGAACCGAGCAGTGAACGTGATTTCCTGCCGAGCGCGGAAGAGTTCGATGCGAGCAAGACGCTGCGCTGCGCTGCTACTCGTAGTCATTGGTAGCACCACGTCGCGCCAGTAGCGCACGTTATTGTCCTGCGTGAGATAGGTCGCGGAGGTTTGCGGAGGAAAATCGGTCGGTTGCCACTCGGACTTTTCAGAAACGAAAACGCCCTTCACTGCGTTAACGCGGTCGCGGGCGCTGGTCTTCGTCTGCACGCTGATCGGCCCAGCAAAGTCCGAGTCGTTTAGCGTCACGGTCGGTATGCGATAGCCAGCAGCGTAAGGAATGATTCGACCGCCAGAGTAAGCGATCAGCCCGCCCATCGCGGATAAGAGCTTACCGATGTTTCCATCAGGCGATTCCGAGGTGTAGAGCACACCGTTCGTCTCGTAACGATTCTCGTAAGTAGCAGGAATCGTCACCGGCTTTACCTCGACCTGCTCGTCGCAGATGTTGGCAGCAACGCTGAACGCGGTGTCATCGACTTCCGTCGAGGCAAGGCCGAGTCCGTAGGTTGAGTCGGTAAGGTAGTCGCGTAGGCAGAGCGCGGCGTTGGCCGAGTAAGCGGTTGTGGCGCTCCGCGGGTCGTAAACCTTCTTGCCCTTGACCATCGCGCTGATGTTCGGGATTCCACCCGCCCAAACCTGATCGTTCCAAACCAAGCGAACGTAAATGTAAGCGATGCCTCGCAGGCGATGGTCGTCGGTCCATGCTCCGTTAGTAAGACCAGCGGTCGCCGTTTTGAGATCTGTCTGAACCGTTTGTGTCGAACTGCCGTATTTTTTGTAAATCTCAGCGTATCCAGCAAAACGTCCGATACCAGCCGTGCTGCCTGCGGTGTAGTTAGGGTCTGAAAGCGCAAGTTCGTCGTTGAAATAAATATCACCGATGCCCTCCACCTCGTGACCGGCGAGCGCGATCACCATGTGCAGATACTCGTTCTTCGTTCCAGTCGTCGAGATGTAAACGACTACGCCGGAAGCCTTCGTTTCTCCGTAGATGATTTGCCGCGCCGCAATCGGAGAACGAACCATCTGCGTGCGATTCGCCAGCGATGCGTCGTTGAAGCTAGGCATTTTCGGCGCGAGCAATTTGTTCGCCGCCATGTTTGCCGCTGTTAGCGCAACAAATGCAACGAGGGTAGTCGTCGCTTGAAGCGTTGCCATTGAGACAACGACCACGCCCGCCGCGTTAGCGGTTCCAAATGTGGTCAGCAGCCAGATTGCGATTGTTTCGGCCATGATTAGACACGCCAGCAGTGAGCGGCTTTCTTAAAATCGAACGGTGCAAAAAGCAGTCCGGAGGCTCCCACAAAGGCAGCGTGCGCTCCGATACAAATTCCGATGCTTTCTCCGTTTCCGGTGTCGGCCACAACAAGATCACCGCGCTGATCCTGCACCGATTTTAGGCGCTGCAAACCCATTGGCTCACCGAGTTTCTGGATCACACCACGAACGCCGCCTAAATCGCGTAGAATGCGAGCGGCACCGAGCGCGGTTGAATACTTGCCGCGCAGCTCAACCGCAGGATCGCAGCTGGTGCAAAGGCTTACCCAATCGGCAGCGAACAGGCAGCAGTCATTCCGTCCCCACGCAAAGGGCATGAAACGCCGCTCTTCGATGAACGTCGTGAGTAGCGCAGCCCAGTTGCCATGCCTCGTCATTCGTAATTCTGCGTGCTGGTCTTGTCGCCAGCGTCCCAATTCGTTGCCTGCGTCGCGTTGGGATTTCCCCAATAAATCGCCTTTTCCTGAATGTCGTTGACGAACTCAAGTCCAAGGTCGCCCGAGTAAAGTTGCTGCTGTTCCTCGTCGGTGTATCGCAGTTCTCGCGGACGCTTGAAATCCATCAGCTTCGATTCCGCGCTGACCATGATTTCGGCAGACTGACCGTCGTCCGTTATCTGCATCACGTCCATCCTGCCAGAAAAGATCGTGATCGGAGTCGAGATTAGAGTTCCCGCAGTAGGCGAAAGCGCGCCAAACATGATGGAGCACTCGCGGCCTTGGTAATTTTCAGTCAACGCAACTGCAACGCTGGCGGTAGGAACGCCAGAGAGCTTCATCGCTATGCCTCGTGCCGCTAGATCGGTCGTCTCCTGCACCGGAGAAATTGTTCCGAATGTTCCAAGACCTCGATAGGTAACTGAGTTGTAGGCAAGATCGCCGTAGCCATTCCAAAGATAAACCGGCGACGAAAAATTTAAAGTCGCCATGAGAATCGGCGACAACTGTGCCGTGGTCACCTCCGTGACCATATCGCCCGAAAGAGAACGCCCTGCGGTGGTTATGCTCATGTCGCCACGTCCTCGACGATGCCAAACGAGACGCCGTAAATCTTGGCGTTATCAATCGACCAGTTGGTCAGCGGCTCCGAGAGACGGAAAACGCCCTTTGCGTTGGAATAAGTGATTGCGGTGCCTGCGGCATAACTTGAGCGCAAGACCGGAAAAACTTCAACGCTGCTCGACGAGTTGACTTGCACAACCTTGTAGAGCGAAGTCGAGATTTGCAGCCAATCTCCGACTGCGAATGAGCCCGTTGCGCCAGAGATTCCGAGCGTCGTCGTATTTGCCGTAGCACTTGCAACCGTCAGCGTTCCTGTAACGCCTCCGCGATTCGTTGGGTTGGCGTAGTCTTGAAAATAAAACGTGCCGCGCTGCGCTGCCAGCAGGAAGCCAATGACCGCCTCCGCATCGGCTCGCGTCATCGGAGGGCAATCGACCTGACCAGACCACGCCTGACCGGCCCAGTTGTATTGCTGAATCTGAAACGTGAACGGCGAGACGTTGCGCGAGGTTGCGCTGAAGCCAGAGAGCGAAAGCCGCGAGACTCGGAACGGCGACGGAGGCGTTAGCGGATAGGTAAGAGCCATAATCGTCAGGCGAAGGCTGCGCGGTACGCGCCGCCACGGCGAACCATGTCGGGAATTTCAGATTTGAGGCGGCGACGCTCCATCTCAAGTAGCGAACCAAGTTCGGCGCGACTGACTCCACTTGCGATGTTGTAAGTAATGTTGATGCCGCCGCCACCTGCCTCCATGCCGGAAAGATTGTCGTTGCTCACGATTGAGCCGGACGAGCGAGGAACGAAAAGCTCTGGTCCGCGCTCGCCTACAATGTAAGGACTACCGGAAGCTACCGGACCGCCTTCGGCTCGAAATAGGTTTTTGAAAAAGCTACCGAGGCCCGTTCCCAGTGGAGCCGTAACAGCCTCGCGGAACGCCATGCGGAGAAGGTCTTGAGCGAGGGCGCGGAGAACTTCGGAAAGGCGCTGGCCGGCGAAGATGGCGTCTTCAAGTGACTGCGAGATGATTTCGCCGGACTGCTTGGCAATTTTTTCAATGGTGGTTTCGAGAATTTCGCGCTTCGCTAATTCACGATTGAGCTTTTCGTGCTCTATCACCAGTTGATTCATAGCTTGAATTTGCTCTGCTGTGGCAAATTCAGGAATGAATTCTTCGGGTAGAACTTTTTGAAGTTCTTTGATCCGATTGGTAGTCTGAATGATACTGTTGGTGAGTAAAATCTGCTGCTCTTCAGCAGTCATCTGCTTCGCTTTGAAGTCGGCGAAGGTTTCATCAACTGCGGCGACTGATTTTTGATAATCCTCAAAACTTTTAACTGCAATTTTACGCTGCTCGATTGAAAGTTTTAGAGCTTCTTTTTCCCTCATCTGCTCATTGAGGAATCGCGAAAAAGACGGATCGTCTGCTGCCTCCTGCGCGCTTTCAATGGCATCCGCAAGGCGCATAAAATGCTCGGCTGGTTTTTCCCCAACGGCAGCGAGTTCAATTTGTAAATCTTCTATTTCCTTCGTCAGCTCTCTGATTTTTTCAGCGTCCCTCTCCGTGCGAAATTTATCCGCAATGCTTGCTGACTCTACTTTTGAAACTCCAAAAATAGCATCCTTCAGCCGCAGAAACCCGTCAACCGATAGCATTACGGTAGTCCGTATGCCCTTCATGATGGAATCTAGGAACGCGGTTGCCCGCGTAACTTTGTCTAACTCTTCGGCCGATGCTCCAAATTTCTGTGAGTCTCTCTCGACCTCTCGCAGCGAGTTGGTAAATCCGAGCAGTGCGCGGCGCGCCAGTTGCAGAGTGAGGAATCCTCCAATGGCTGCACCGGCTTTCCCGATGGCTCCTTGCAGTTTGGCAAGCGACTGCTGAACCGACAGGAACGCCTGTCGCGTTTGATCGACTGCTCGTAATGCAATGACGGCTTCAGCCATGAGATCGCTTGATTGAGTTTTTGTGGGCTAGATACGCGAGCCAACCGTCGAGTTCGGATTTCGGCATCTGCAAGACCTCGCTGGCGAATTTGCCGAGTAGCTCCGCAATGGCGTACACGGCGAGGAAGTCGGCAGCTTCCCCGCCGTGGATCAGTTTTTTATCTGATCTGCCTTCGGCGCGTCATCCGAGAGGATCGCGTTGGCGACGCGGGCGATCACATTGGAATCCGCTTTGTTCAGCAGCGTCAGGCGATGGTCGATGTTGAATAGCTTTTCGCCTTTCTCATCGGTTGCCTTCATGATCAGAACATCGACGAGGAGTTCCATGTCGCTCTCGCGGCTCTTTTTGTAGAGCTTGTTCTTTTCCGCGAGCGTTACGGGCGTCGAGTGGATCGTTAGTTTCCACTCGGGAACTTCAATCGCCTTCGTGCCGAGGCTGCTGAAATGGTCTCTTACGAGGTCAATGGCTTCCACGTGTCACCTCAAACGGTTGCGACGGTTAGCGTGCCGTTGCCTTCGATGGTGATGCTGCCTTCAACCATTCCGTCGAAAGCCGCGCTCACGTCGAACTTGGTGACGATGCCGCCGCCCGTGTAGTAGGTAGCAACGGTCGTGGTGCCCTCGGGATAGAGGTTCACGGTTACGCTTGAGCCAACGGTCAGCGCAATTTGACCGGCGTCCTCCAAGTCCCAGTAGAGATCGCCATTTACGCTCCAAGTCTTGAGCGTCGCCTTGCGCGTGCGGAAGGTATCACCAATGACGGTGTCCTCCACGGTGTCGGATGATTGAGCGAGCGCGTAATTGCGAAGCTCGCCGATGGTGGTGCTGGAGAGCTTGATAGTGCCCTCGCGGCCTAGATGAGTAGCCATTTTAATCAGTGGTTAGATAGATCGCTTGAAACGTGTGGCGAGCCACGCCCCATTGGCGTTCCTCGTCGGGTTCAATCACATAATTGACCTTCGTCAAATGGGTATCGCGGCAAACGCCGCCAAGGGTGACATCTGCCAAAACCGCCGCCTCGACCGCTGCACTTCCGGTGTCGAGCAGGTCGTCTAGAATCGTGCTTGCGGTGACCGCCGTAAAGTAATCAACCGAGACCTCTAGCGTCCGGTATTGCACGCGGTTGCTTGGAGCTAGGGAACGCACCTCAATGTCCTCGGTGACGGCGTAAACAGCGCAGGCTGGAAAGCTGACCGACTGAAGAGTGCGGTCGCGCCCGCGCAGCAGATTAGCAGTCGGAACAACAGAGGCTCCGGTGATTGCGCTGCCGATGGCGTTACGGATGTCGGTGCGGGTGCTCATCTCAATAGCTGCCCTTGGCAAGTTTCGTGAAGCCGAGGTTGATCGCCAATTTTTTTTCGGCTAGTTCGATCTTCTTTTCCGTTATTCGGATTCGAAATTTGACTGCCGTATTGATGGCCTTGATCGCCATTGTGTCCCTCATGTTTTTATTTCGAGCGACGAAGAATGGATTTCTGCCAAATGAAAATTCAACGCTGGAATTAGAACCGAGGTACGTTTTTTGCGCGAATTTTTTCGTCTTAACTCCGATAGCGTCAGCCGCCTTGTTCCAGCCGCTCAGAATGAAGCCGACCCTTTCGCTCACGCTCCTAAAGTATTTCCTCATATCGGAACGAAATGCGACGGCTTTCGCCGTGCCTATGACTCGCCCGTTTACGCGCCGAGACTGATGAGTGCTGGCTATTTCTTCTGGCGTGCCAAGCACAGCAAAACCTTGAAACAGCTTGAGGTTCTGGTTTTGCAGTAACGTGCGCAGCTTTTCGGAATCTCTGCGACGGATGTATTTTGCAAGGGAGCCGTAGAATCCTCCCTCTGTTTTGCGCGCTTCGTAGCCTTGATAGTCGAGCGAGACGGCGACTTTGTTGAGGTCATTGCGAATCGTGTTTACACCAGATTGCCGACTCGGCGGCGGTGTATTCCTAACGGCGCTTTGCAGAAGGTAGCGTGCTTCCTCTTTGATGATCGGACCTAGCTCAAGACCGACTTTCTGCGACAGGATGAAGAGCTTGTCGTTCAGCTTGTCGAAGTTGGAGTCGATGGTGAAGCCCTGTCCTGTCGCTCTGCTCATATGACTTTGCAGACATCCATCTCGCAGCCGGTTCCCTCGGCGTCGAACCGCAGCTGCTCCACAAAGTAGGTCACACCGGATCGCACCAGCGTCTGCGTTAGGGTAGGCACGGAAGCCAGCTGCGAAGTCAAAAGAAACACGGTGTATTTCGAGTCCTCGCGCCGCTGATCCTCAAAGGCGTCGAACATATTCCGCGAGATCGCCCAGACTCCGGTGATCGTCGAGCCTCCCATCGCGAACGTGATTCCGGCTTGATCCAAGATGCCGGTGAAATCGGTCGCAAGTTGCGTCGGGTCAAAATCGCGGACTGCCATACGAGAGGGCAAAATGTAAGATTTAAGACGGCGGCGGTGCCTCTGAGATGCGCTCGTCGTAACGGTACACGTGCAGGATCGCGTCGATGTGAATCTCGCCGGTTGCATCCATCACCAAGTGCTTTGCCCACGCCCAATCTTCGCCGTAATTGCTGGATGGGAAGCGAACCCTGCGAGCCATGTCTCCGCGCCACGCGCAAACGTGCCAAGCGTTGCGCCGGAACCTTGGCTGCTTAAATGGCTCGTTCGGGTGCCGCAGAGAGAAGGAGCAGATGGACTCGACGCCGTTGATCACCGCCATCTGATCGAAGGTGATGACAGAGGTTTGATCGGTAGCGTGCGCGATAGCTTCTCCAAGTCGTTTCACGTAGTCGAAGGAAACGTCGTCGTCGTCATCGCAGAAGGCGACAAAGCGACCGCGTGACATCTGCACCAAAGCATCGCGCTTTTCGCCTATGGTGCGACGGCGATTGTCGAGGAAGGTTAGAATCTCAAAATCCTGCGGGCGCTCGGCTTCGGCAATCTGTTTCTCCAGCTTTGCAACGAGCGGCTGGAGATGGCTGATAATCCGTTTCGGCGTTGCCGGTATCAGGATTGAGAGGGCTGGCGCATCCATGCTGGTGCTTCTGGGTTTCTTTGAGTGAAAAGCGCAAGACCGGCATCGTAGCGCGATTTCTGATTGTTGTGCTGATACGTCGCGTCCATCGGAGCTTTGCCAAAACACGGATGCACGTGCTCAAAACGCAACTTGTCGCGGGCGTCGATGACTACCCGATCCCGATAAGCGCGATACGAAAACTCATTGTCGGAAAAAACCGATTCGTAGCCTTCGTGGAATAGCTCGTTGCCCTGCTGCTCGTAGCGGGCGCGAGACAGAATCGCCATGCAAAGGAGTTGATCCTTGCGCGTGCCGTCATCAACCGCGACCACGAGAGGCTGCTTCTGAAGGTCAGCGCCGCGGCAGGCTTCAAGCAGCTTCGTGTCCCAGCCTTGGCAGGGTTGCCAATCATCGGACAACTGAACCAGCAGGTCGCCTCGGGATATGCGCGCCGCTGCGTTCCAAGCCGAAACGCAACTTTGCTTCGGACTTGTTGCGCTGACGAACTGCTTTGCCATCTCGCAAGATGCCGCATCGTCGGAATCAACCGCAAAAATGTGCTCAATGCGCGACTGATCCGAAGCGGTAGAAAGCCACGCCTCGCGTGCGGCAACTGCCTTCGACGTTCTGCCTCGGGTTGCGTGCAAAAGGCTTATTACGGGCTTCGCGCCCGCATGGAATTGCCATTGAAGCACGTCGGCCATCGCCTTGTTTCCGTTGGCACGATACGCCCGCGCACCGATGTCGTAACCCGCCCATCCATACCAGCGAACTTCGTGCGTCCACGGGCGCTGATCCGCTAGAGGCTCGCGCAGTTCCAGCATCTTCGCGGCCCAGACTTGCGCCTTGGCATAGTCCTTAAGCTCAAAGTTGAGCAGCGTCAGCGCGGCAAGGGCTTCGCGGCACCACGGATAAATACCGTGCGCTTCCAGCAGATAGAGGTTCGCATCGCGGCGAGACTGCGTGAGGCGCGCCACGTTGAGTAACGTCTCATAGCGGAAAGCTGGCTGGAGATTCGGAAACGCCAGCGCCAGTTTGCCAAAGTCGAGCGCAGCTTCGCGGTTCTGCGAGCAAAAGTGTTCCTGATGGATGTAGAAATACTGCGTCGCCGATTCGCGCACCGAGTTCGCAAGGATGCGAAGATTGCGGCGACGATTCTCCTTTTTAACCTCAACCGGCGCGTGAACCCATATCGGTGCGTCCCAATCCTCGTGACGGTCGCCAGTAAGCAGAAGCAAGTTTTCATGGACGGAGTGGTGCCATTTGCGGTTAGCGCGGAAAAGGTCTCTGCGAATTGCTCGCTCGCGGAATAGCTTTTTCCCGCTGCCGCGCACATCGTAGTAGCAGCGGACCATCGAAAGATCGGCTGGAGCCGTTTCTAGTTTATGCCGGAAAGCCTCGGCGTCGCCATAAAACACGTCGTCGCAGTCGGCCCAGATCAGCCAATCTCCGGTGCCGCCTTGGAAAGCCTCGTTACGCGCAACGGCGAAGTCGTCGATATGCTCCCAGCGTTCGCAGCCTAGACCGTTTTTGTGCTCTGCAAAGACGTAGTCCTTGCCGTTCTGCAGGCACCAACGCTGCGCTAGGTCGCATGAATCGTCGGGCTTAGATGCACCAACGGCACGCACCAAAGACAATTCATCGAAGACGGGCGCAAACGAGTTGAGCATCGTCACGATGTGCTGGGTCTCGTTGCCGCAGATAACGCAAAGGGAAACGCGCATGGTGCTGCGCGAGGCGTAAAAAAGGAACCCGCAGCCCAGTTAAGGACTGCGGGTCAGGCTTTGGGATACTATCCCGAAAACCTATCAGGAGTACTGCGTGGCGATAATCTGACCGGCGTTCGAGTTGACGACCTTCTCGGCAACGTAATGCGCGGCGCGCACGATGTTGCTCTTGATCGTCTCATCGCGGTAGGTGAACACGCCAACCGCGGGACCGTACTCGGACCAGTTGAGCGTGAAGCCCGCGCCGCCGCCGAAGTAGCCAGCACCGGACTCGGTAACATTACCGACCCAGATGTAGCTATTCGACCAGACGTTCGAGGACGAATAGGCGATGCCCTCGGGAGCGCTGTCGTAGGACGAGCGACCGATGAGAACCTCGGCAACTCCGAAGACCTCGGCGGCAGCGGTCGTGCTGGCGTTGAGGATCGTGTCGCTCGAAATGCCCATACCGCGCAAACGGTTCTGGAACTTCGTGCTGGCGCGGATGCGGGTCCAGACCGGAGCCGACATCACGACGCGGGCGTTGGCCGTCGACTCGCCGTTGGCGAGCATACGGTCGAGCGCGTCCTGCACGTCGAGACCCACGTCGAACGTAGCCAGATTGGCGGTCGTGTAGGCGGTGCCGGAATTGGTCGTGGTGAAGGTGCTGGTATCGAAGACCTTCGCGGCAACGCGAATTTCGTGAGCGAGCAGCAGCTTGCGACGAGCCAGCTTGGCGGCGATCACCTCGGCGTCGAAGAAACGCGAGATGTCGGCGGTCACCGTATCGTCAACAGCCTCTTCGTAGCCGTACTCAAGAGCGGTGAAGCTCTCGTAGTTGTAGGCGCGAGTGCCACGAGCGAAGGCGCTGTAAGGAGCGCGATTCTTCACGTCGTTCTTGAGCAGCTGACCCTCCTTCAATTTGAAGGACGGGTACTGACCAGCGCGAACAGGTACGTTGAGGATGGGAAGAACGCGGGTGCCGACGAGCGTCGTCTCCCAATCCTTCGCCTGCTCCAGAAGACCCGCGATGTCGCCGCGGAAAACGGCAGCGGTATTTGAATACATGGTAAGTGTTCCTTTCTAGTTAGATGTTCTTCGGGATGAACTCAACAACCGCGCCCGTGGTCGAGGTGGTCGTCAGAGCCTTGCCGATGGTGACGGTGCCAGTGGTCGAAATCTGACCAGAGGAACCGAGGTACAGCGTATCGCCAACGGTCACAGGAACCGCAGCCATCGTACCCTTGAGGGTGCCATTGTTAGTGAGGAACGCGACGGAGACGTAATCGCCAGAGGCGGCGTCGATGATCGCGAAACCATCGCAAGCGGTGGAGGTCGAAAGACCAACTCCGCGATTGGAGGAAATCACAACGCCGAGGGCGTTCGTGATAACGGTGTTGGCGAGGAAGGTTCCCGCGCCGATGTAATTAGTAGCCATGACGGGTAAAGGTTAGAGCTTGATCACTTCGCCCTGCGCGACGCGCTGGCGGTAAGCGACATATTCGTTGGAGTGGTTCTTGGTGCAGAAGAGCATCGCGGCGGCAAAGTCGCCCTTCAGCTCATCGCGCTTCGCCTTGAACAAGTCTTCGAATTTCTTCGACTCCTCTTTCTTGGCGGCAGGAGCTTCAGCCGAAACTACCGGAGCGGCGGGCGCACCGATGGTCTTGGCAAATTCCTTAAGCGCAGCCTCCGCAGCCTTGTTGGCTGCAAGCTGCACTACATCATTCTGCGCGCTCATCGCGGCAGGTTTTTCTTCGGGCTTCGGCATCGCACTCTCCAGCTTGGAAAGGCGCTCCGAAAGGCCCATCATCGCGGACTCAATCATGCCAGCGATGGCTTTCTTGGTCTCTTCATTCATAGGAATGGTGATTTCGATTTCGGGTTCTTCGGTTTCGGTCTCGCCCTCGACAGCTTGAAGTTGTTTCAGCTTCCGAGAGAAAAAGCCGGTGGGATTCGCAGCGGGTTCGCTCACGATATCCACGGAGTAGATTTCGGAGCACCGCTGCAAAATGGTTTTCTTGTCCGCGCCGATTTCAGACGGACCAGAGAAGGCGATTGAAAGCCCGAAGGTGTCGGGAATCTTCGACGCAATCTCCAAGATGTAGGCACGATGCGGCGAGTTCTCCAGCAGGTGCAGATCGCCCAGCAGCTTCGGTCCGTCGATGCGAAGGTTGTCGATGAATCCGACGATGTCGCCAGCGCCCGAGTTGTGGTCGAGCTTCACCTTCAGCCCTCCTTCATACTGCTCCGCGGCGATCTTGACCTGCTCCAGCGTGGTGCGGTCAACCTGTACGCCGTGACCGAGAGCCGGTCCCTCGGTGATGAGCGAGACGCCGCGGATCGTGCCGGAAGCGACGTCAACGGAACCGGCAGCGGTAGCGAAACAGATTGTCGGCTTCATTACTTAAAGAGGTATTTCGTCAAGAGCGGGACGGCCACGGCGATAACAGTCAGCCCTCCCATCCATTTGAGGAGCTGC
>Ga0208005_1000356_pt1 | contig 17796 bp, 15 predicted proteins | sample DEB19_08_DNA_3_FD_184530 | JGI IMG/M metagenome (GOLD analysis project Ga0208005, IMG submission 184530) | Aqueous microbial communities from the Delaware River and Bay under freshwater to marine salinity gradient to study organic matter... | ecosystem: Environmental > Aquatic > Marine > Coastal... | reverse complement strand
TTGATTTATTAGAAACCTTTAAATCAGAATAAGATGAAAGACAGACAGATAGTATATAATTCAGTCAAATGTTTGGTCTGTGGTGAGACTATTATAAGTTATCACAGGCATGACTATGTAACATGCTCTTGTCCTAATCAAGCTGTAGTAGATGGAGGTACAGAATACCTTAGATACGGGGCTAAAGATATGGACAAAATAGAAATCCACACAGTCTATGACACAGCTCCATTTGATGTGGTCAGACAGTATGCAACAAGAGGAGGAAGAGGCAAGGATGGTAAAGAGCCACTAAAGTGGGTAAAGTTATGTGACATGAATGATGACTGGTTAAATGCTGTCTTAGAGTATGGTGGTGCAGAATGGCACCAGAATCTTATTAAAAAAGAAATAGAGTATAGAAAGGAACATAACATAATAATACCAGAATGAAAACTCCAAAAGAAAAAGCAAAAGAACTATTTAGGAAGTTTGTTGCCCCAACACAGCAATGGGATGATGTAGATGGTTACATTACTGATGAATATAATGCCAAACAATGTGCATTGATTGCAGTTGATGAGATATTAGAAATGGACTTACCTATTCTCGAAGAAGATGCAGATACATTTTATGACTATTGGGAAGAAGTTAAACACGAAATAAAGAAACTATGAGTGCAAAGGACAAAGCAAAGGAAATAGTTAAAAGAATATCAACATATAATCCAGCTGGAATGTTGGATGATACAAAAATATTATACCCTTCAGCTGTTCAGTTAGCATTAATTATGGTAGATGAGATAATGAAGAGCATACCCAACACTAATAGAGTATCTTTGTCAGATAATTCTTATCAGAAAATGCAGTATTGGAAGGAAATTAAAAAAGAACTAGAGAAATTATGAAAGCAAAATTAACTTTTCAACTCCCTGAAGATCAAGCAGAATTTGATTTTGCTGTTCAAGGTAGTAAAATGTATTCAGCTCTATGGGATATTTCTCAAGAGCTAAGACAACTATGGAAGTATGAGGAACTCAAGGATGATGAGTTTAAAATGGTAGAAAGAATTAGAGATAAGTTCCATGAGATACTAGATGAAAATCAAATAAGACTAGACAAGTAGTTTTTGGTCCCGTAGCTCAGCTGGATAGAGCATCAGATTTCTAATCTGAGGGTCATAAGTTCGAATCTTGTCGGGATCACAATAGTTACAGTTAGGGTTCTGTGGTTAGCCTCCATGCAGGTAAAAACTCTGGGCGCATACGCATGGGTAGTGCGCTTTTTTTAAGTAACAAATAAACTCAAATAAAATGGAATGGAAATCAACGTCCACTGCCGATGTAGTAATTGACAGCGTGGTAGAGTCTGTAATATCAAAAATACGCTCAAGGTCAGCGGTCGGAATTAAGAAGTACAACACAACAATGGACAGGAGAGACCTATCCACGGATCAGTGGATAACTCACCTTCAAGAGGAGCTAATGGACGCAGTAATTTACTTAGAAAAATTAAAATCATGATAACCTACTTTAAATCAATCAATGAAACTGACAAGCCTTACCATGTAGACGTAGTAGTTGCATTAGATAGAATTAGAGACGGGGTATCCAAAGATCTTATCGATAAGATTCGATCTGTTGACGATAAAGATCAACGAAACAATCTAAAGAAAGGTCTGCCTTCAATTTTATTTTCTGGTCAGTTTTCTAGGCGTGCAGACAACGCCATTATAGACCATAGCGGACTAATGTGCATCGACTTTGATGGGTTCAAGGACGAGCAATCGCTGTACCAGATGAAAGATTTTTTATCTTCTGACCAGTACACATACAGCGTATTTTTATCTCCATCGGGAGATGGCTTAAAGGTACTAGTCAGAATACCAAGGGATGCATCTAACCACAAGAAGTACTTTGTGGCACTTCAGAAGTACTACAACTGCGATGAGTTTGACAAGTCGTGCAAGAACATTTCACGTGTGTGTTACGAGAGCTACGACCCAGACATATACATTAACGAGCTGTCAGAGACGTGGGTAGAGATGGACAACAGCGATGAGTTTGTTAAGCCAAGGCCAAAGATAGTCATCAGCGATGGCAACGAGGTTGTTAGGAGGCTGTCGTTGTGGTGGAACAAGAAGTATGGAATGGTCAAGGGCCAGCGAAATAATAATCTATTTATATTTGCATCAGCCCTTAACCAGTATGGAATACACAAGGATGACGCACTTGGCGTTCTTATGTCTTATGACGATGGGACCATGTCGTCAGAGATCAATACAATTGTATGGTCTGCATATAAGAATGCACACGAGCACGCCACGAAGTTCTACGAGGACATTGACAAGACAACCACTATTAAGAATGAGATACTTAGAGGTGTACCCGTTAAAGATATTAAGAATAGCTTTACAGACATTGACGAGAATATCATCAACGACATGGTAGAGACTGGAGAGTATAATAACTTCTGGTCCAAGAGTAGCAAAGGAAAGATTGACCTAGTGCCACACCTATTTAGGGACTACCTAAAGGGTAACGGATTCTACAAGTACTACCCAAACGGATCGAATAACTTTGTCTTTGTTAGAATAGTAGACAACATCATTAGCGATGTAAACGAGGACATGATCAAGGACTTTGTTTTAGACTACCTGATAGGAATCAACGACATGTCGGTGTACAATTTCTTTGCAATCAACACGAAGTTCTTTCAAGAGACCTTTCTGAATTATGTGGCAAAGGCCGACCCTAACTTTATGGTAGACACCATAGACGAGGCATATTTATACTACAAGAACTGCTCTGTCAAGGTGACAAACAATAACATAGAGATGATCGACTACAAGGACCTTGGAGGATATGTTTGGGAAAAACAAAAAATAGATAGGGATTTTAATAAACTAAATACAGATGATTGTGAATTTAAGAGGTTTATACAAAATATTTCTGGCAACAATTCGAACAGGGTTCAGTCTATGGAGTCAACGATTGGTTATCTTTTGCATAGTTATAAGCCTGCTAGCTATTGCCCTGCTGTCATCCTTAATGACGAGGTTATTAGCGATAATCCTGAAGGTGGCACGGGCAAGGGTATATTTGTCAAGTCGGTATCGTTCATTAAAAAAATGGTTACGATAGATGGAAAGGGTTTTAGCTTCCAAAAGTCATTCCCATACCAACGTGTGCAGGTTGATACTCAGACACTTGTATTTGATGACGTTAGCAAGAACTTTGACTTTGAGAGATTGTTCTCGGTAATTACCGAGGGCATTACACTTGAGAAGAAGAACAAGGACGAGATACACATATCATTTGAGAACTCTCCTAAGATCGTCATAACGACCAACTACGCCATCAAGGGAGCTGGCAACAGCTTTGAGAGAAGGAAGTGGGACCTAGAGTTTAAGCAGTACTACTCAAAGATGTTTACACCAGAGACAGAGTTTGGCCATATGTTATTTGCAGGATGGAGTCGTGACGAATGGTCACGCTTTGACAACTATATGATAACCAATCTACAGCTATATCTGTCAAATGGTCTAATTAGATGCGACTTTATGAACCTTAAGACACGTAAGTTTATTGCCGAAACATCTGCAGATTTCTGGGAATGGTCAGTATCAAATGAAAATGACTACATTAAAATTGGTGCGGTAAGCTCTGGCCAGACGATGTATAATAAATTCACAGATGAGTACCCAGACTATGGTGCATACGGAAGATTCAAGCTGTCTCACAATAGATTCTATAGATGGATAGAGGTGCTTGGCGAGTTTAAGTTTGGGGAAAAGCCAAAGATATTTAGAAATTCACACGGTAAAATGGTTGAGTTTATTAAATTTGAAGATCAAACTAAATTAAATTTTTAATTATGGAAATATGTAAATCACTTTTAAAAGATCGCTTAGACTTTTATGAGTTACTACTAAAGGTAACTTACAACCACCACAGAGAATACGATTCAATTGTAAAAAAGATTGACGATCTAAAGATGTCTATTAAGTTCATTGAGACAATGGACAGATCCCTATTGAGTTACCTACCTGTGTACAGTATCAGCGTACTATTGCAAGGGAGGGGTAGATTTTATGGGCACCACTATATTGACGTACAGCTTGAGATAGATGACTGTATAAATCTATTAAAGAATGCAGCTTCGTGATTATCAGGTAGATATATCGAAGAAGGGTGTCGATATACTACGAAACAGCCATATACTGTGTTTAGCAATGGAGGTAAGGCTTGGGAAAACATTTACCTCTTTAGAAATATGTAGGATACTAGGCTTTAAGTCTATACTATTCTTGACAAAGAAGAAGGCGATATCTTCCATTCAGTCTGACTCTGACACAATACTGCCAGATCATGATGTAGTTATCACTAACTACGAGAGCATACACAAGATTGATCGAAGGAACTTTGACGTGATAATATGTGACGAGTCGCACACAATGAGCGCATTTCCAAAGCCAAGCCTAAGAGCGAAGCAGGTTCGTAAGATGGTTATAGACTGCGGTTTTCCAAAGGTGATACTACTGAGCGGTACAATCACTCCAGAGTCGTACTCTCAGATATACCACCAGTTTTGGGTACACCCGTACAACCCGTTCAAGGATTTTGCCAACTTCTACAGGTGGGCCGACATGTATGTCGACAAGTTTCAGAGAAAGATAAACGGTCTAATGGTAAATGTCTACACAATGGGTAGACAAAGAGAGATTATGTCTGCCGTATCACCGTATATTATCACATACACACAGAAAGAGGCAGGGTTCTCTACAGAGATAGAGGAGGAGGTGCTGAGGGTTCCAATGCCAGAGATCATAAGCAGTATATCAAAAAAGCTAGAGAAAGACCTTGTGGTCGAGGGGAAGGACGAGGTGATACTTGCCGACACTCCAGCCAAGCTGATGCAAAAAATGCACCAACTGGCAGGCGGTACGATTAAGTTTGAGAGTGGCAAGTCTATGGTCCTGTCAACATTCAAGGCTGAGTACTTGAAGTCGCAATTTGCGACCACAAGAATTGGAGTGTTTTACAAGTTCAAGGAAGAGCTTAACGCACTTAAGCAGGTATACGGTGACAAACTAACCACCGAGCTTGACGAGTTCAACTCTGGCAACTTTAGTGTGATAGCGCTACAGATCGTGTCTGGTCGTGAGGGTATATCGTTAAGAAATGCTGAGTACTTAGTATTCTATAGCATTGACTTTAGTGCCGTGAGCTACTGGCAGGCCAGGGACAGGATGACGACAATGGACAGGCTTTATAACAAGGTGTACTGGGTATTTACAGACGGCAGTATAGAGGACAAGATATACAAGGCCGTTAAATCAAAAAAGAGTTATACGTTAAATATTTTTAAGAAAGATTATGGAAAATAAAATGTTTTTCTTGCTGCCTGTGGTAGCATACAGCAAGATTCAAGGAGAAGGAATGCTAATCATCGGATGGTTCAATAAGTCTCTTATAGTAAAATTAGTGTCAAATTGAAGATGATCAATGACCCCATGATCAGGCTGTTGGTTGACACGTTTGATCTGGAAACACCAGAACAACAGGTGCTAGAGATATGTGAATACGAGTATAAGGATGGTGTTATTGTAATAAAAAAAATAAAAGTCTTGGATTCTGAATTAAATTTTATTAGATTTGCTAATCTTGAGAAGGTAACCAACTACCTTAGCAAGTACTATTGCAACTTCAATGACAGAACAACAGATACAGGCGAAGATAATAAAGAAGCTTGAGGCACAGGGTTACTATGTCATTAAATTGATACAGACCAACAAGCCTGGGATCCCCGATCTTATTGCTATTCCAAGGTACGCAAATGTTGAGTTTATAGAGGTCAAGGCCCCAGGTAACAAGCCGAGTGCGCTTCAGATATACAGAATGAAAGAACTACACGAACATGGAATTAAATCTTCGGTACAAGAATTTGCGTGACAGGGACATGTATGTCTATGACAACAAGGCCCTGATCATGAAAATGTTAACTAACGGTGTCCACGTCAATGATATACTTAGAAAATTAGGTATTCAAAACGGTACACTAAGCACGATATTTACCACTAAACACGTTAGTAAAATACTAGGATACAAGGACGAAACTTATTTTAGTGAGGACGAACTTATTAATCAAAAATTCAATTTTAACTTTAACGATCTAAGCTATGACGAGCAACAAATCTATCTCGAAAGAGAAAAAACTGGCCTGCTTGGTAGGTATTTTACCAATCATGATGGACTTCATGGAAGATGTCAGGGATGACTTTCCAAATCTTTATAAGAGACAAATAAAGAAATCTGGTAATGACTTTGTGGACGAGGTGTACAAATTGGGCAACCAGATATACGACAAAATGGACCACGAAAACGATAAAGAGGTATCCGAGTTTTATAATGAAGTTATAAATATGGGCACAATTTTTCGTAATTGGATTGCGGAGCTATAGATAAATTATTATCTTTGCCTTGTTATTATATAAAATAAATGAGTAGGACTACTTATATTAATATACTGATGGCAGACATCAATGATCTAACCGACACGGTGTACGAGTCGTTGATGGATAATGACGTGAGCGAATTAAACAAAACAATCGATATTTTAATTAAAATTTTAAAAGATGTCAAAAAAAGTCACGAGCCAAACATTGGAGATATTGGATCTGTATAGATCTGGTATAACTAACAAGACAGAAATAGCAAGGAAGATTTTCGGTGACAGTAGTGAAAATAACAGATACGCTGTCAGAAGTGCAATTAAAAAATACGAAAAAAACAGAGCTATTTATGATGAGTGTGAAAGAGTGGGAATACCAGTTGAAGACGTCAAGCACTACTGGCACAAGGGACAACACTTCAGTATAAATGTAAAGGGTGAATCATCAGATATTGATTTTAATGAGTTTAAGGAAGAGCTTATATCTGAGATCAAGAAGTGGGCCCCATCTTACAAGAAACCAAAGAGAGATAAGCTACGAGATCCACACTGTCTGGTATTTGATCCAGCCGATGTACACATTGGAAAGCTTTCATCATCGTTTGAAACTGGAGAAGACTATACACAGCAGATTGCTGTTCAGAGAGTTATGGACGGAATGGACGGAATAATAAGCAGAACGTCTGGATACAATATAGACAAGGTTATATTTATAGCTGGAAACGATATCCTTCACATAGACAACCCCAAGAGGCAGACAACAGCTGGCACACCGCAGGATACTGACGGAATGTGGTACGATAACTTTATAATGGCCAAGAGGCTTCTTATTGATGTCATAGAGTCATTGATGGGAGTGGCCGATGTTCATGTAGTATTTAACCCTAGCAACCACGATTTTATGTCTGGTTTCATGTTGTTACAGTGCGTTGAGGCATGGTTCAGCGAGTGCGACAATGTTACATTTGATAATGACATGAAGCACAGGAAGTACACAGTATATGGAAAAAATTTAATTGGGTCAACACACATGGATGGAGCGAAAATTCAAGACCTGCCGTTGCTCATGGCCCACGAGGCATCTGACAAATGGCATAATTGTGTTCACAGATATATATACGGCCACCACATCCACCACAAGTCTTCAAAGGACTATATGTCTGTCAACGTAGAGACATTAAGATCTCCATCAGCGGCAGATAGTTGGCACCATAGAAACGGATACCAGCACTCACCAAAGGCCGTGGAGGGATTTATACACCACCCAGACAACGGACAGGTTGCCAGGCTGACCTATCTGTTTTAATCAAATACAACCTCTTTTGTGTAAGATTTTTTATTGTATTCTTTTATTTTTTTAAACACATAATCTGCCGATCTTCCGCTTTCTATCATCTTAAATAGTTCTGGTTCAAGAACATATCCAGTACGATTAAACACCTTTGCATACTCGATCCCTTGTCTATTGCTTAATCCCCCAAAATCTCTCACATATCTCATGGCCCCCAATGCCTTGGCTGCATTTTTATCGGACTTTATCATATTTATTTCCCATCCTTGTGGCTCTCTCTTGAACTCTTTCTTAAATACTTTGTACTCCTCATACTGATCCTCTGTTAGGGCTCTCTTCTTTATGATAGAGTAGGTCTTACTAGATATCTGCCCCATCTCCTTAACTCCAAAACCAGTAGAATAAGGTACCTCTAAACCATAGAACATTAATTTTACTAAATACCTATCTTTATCTGTCAAGTATTTAGTTGTTTCCTTGCCTTCATAGTCTTCTGTAATTGTACCGTTAATAGCCATCTCTGAATTTTTAGCTAGCTTAACGTATTGATCGTACGCAATTGAGAATATTCCGTACTTTCCTCCTTCCACATTAAAAAACTGATTGTTGAACTGATACGTATTGTCTTTTATATACTTCTCCTTAAATTTCTTAATTTGAGAGTCTGTCATTTTATCTTTTCCAAGCATGATTCTTAAATCATTTTCATCTTTCACTGCTTGATTTATTTCACCATCTTTTGGACTTCCTAACATTCTCATTGATGCATCTATACCTGAGATTAATAGGTCATCGGTTAATGGGTTTGGAGATAAAAAATCAGAAATAAATGATTTTAATGGGTACTTTGTTGAGTCTACTAATTTTTTATCCCACTCCTCATCATCATCTTCGTGCCCAGTAATTGATTTTGCAAGAGAATATAATCCAACACTAATCGTGTAATTTATCATTTGGAATACACCTTGCTCAACGATCGTACCAATTATTGACCTCAGAGCAATGTTTCGGTCTTCTTGGGATGTATTTTTCCAATTTAAAGCCAATGTATTAACATCAGACACTAACCTACCTCTTTGATTCATACTGAATCCAGCAAACGGCAAAAGTACTTTTCTAACGGCCTTAACTGCAGATTCTTCAGAAGCTAAAAATTCTCCCATTAGTCTTTCATCTGACGCATTTTGGGCTCTTGAAACCATATTGTCTGCATATATTATGGCTTTTTTATTTAAGTCTTCAATTCCTTCTTTTTTTATTGTCTCGTTCCATGTAGACCAATCTATCTTAGATACATCGTATCCTTTTCTTGCTAAGTATTGTTCGTAGTAAGACTTAAATGACGCCCTAGCTACAAAAACATCTGCCCCTGATAAAAACAATCTAAGCTGCCATTGACTATTATTTTTTATCCACTTCATGGCCTGGCCAAATGTACCGTTAAATGATCTAAGATTATTGTAAGAGCTTTCAATAGATGTCAGCGATTCTTGACCCCTGTTTGATACTGTTGCACCTGTTGAGTTTAGCCAGTCATTGAATGATTTTCCAGAGTATATTTTTGTATATTTTCCAGTTTGCATGGCAGTGCTTAAGATAACTGTTGCTGATTGCTTTACAAATTGCAGGATTTGTCCAAGACCCAATGCCGTACCAAGCGTTGATATACCATTTAGTATATTATCAAAATCACTAATTACATTTCTAGATATAATATCTTTGTTTTTTATTCGGGCTATGTACGTATTTATTCTATTCCTAAGCATTGTTCTGTCGTCTGTTGATGGTATTAACATCTTTAACGATTTAGAGTCAAAGAAAGACTTGACCTGTCTAATGGCGCCAGCTGTTTTTATGTCGACCAATGCACCGTTCAGAGCGGTAACATTATTCATGTCAAAATCCAAGCTTACAAACCTAGCTCCTTTACCTTTTGGTAGTTCTGTTGGGTAGACAGGCTCTATTAGAACGCCAGATTTACCTGTGTGTGTATAAGCATCTGTGCTAGCTATATATGAGGATTTGCTTTCTAAGATTGCTTTATTTACTGCATCTATTCCTTCCGCCAATGCCTTATAACTATCAGTAGTATAGCTAGTATTTTTTCCTAGTACTGTATTGTATACAGAAAGAGATACATCATATAAATCCGAATAGTGTTTAGACCATTCATTTATCCACCAATTAACAGCAGATACATTCATTGGCTCTGCGTTTTTTAGTATAGTTTCTAAATCTCTTGATTTAACGTCAAGCTTTTCTAATACTTTTTCATAAATCTTTCCAATTTTTTGCTCCTCTATAGTTCCCCATTTTAATACCGCAGCGCTTTCAAGCAACAGGTCTATCCTTCTATTAAGTTCTTGTTTAATTTCAGCCTCGCTTCCAATTACATTTCTTAATACAAATGCGATTACTCCCCTCTCAAATACATTGTCAGTTTTAAAGAATTTTTTGAAACCTTTAAATGTCTCTACATATTTATTCTGTATATCTCTGGCCATGCGTCTTGCTTCATTTGCGCCTAATTTTACATCCTCTATTCCAGATGCCTCAGAAACTTCATTAGCATTCTCTACTCCGACAAACATCCTTTCAAAGACCATATTTAACGCTGTTAATTGTTTGGCTACTTTACCGCCAAGATTACCAGAAAAATATAATTTTACTTTTTTAGCTATTTTGCCAATACTAATTAATGCTTTTAATTTCTCCTCTCCAATAAATGTGTTGTATGCGGCCTCTATACCTCCAACGGCTCCGTTCTCGAAGAAATTATTTAGAGAGTCAACCATCTCGATCATCTGTTTTGTAGACATGTTGCTCATATCTGACTTGATGATCTTTTGTATCATCTGTCTGACTTTCTCGCTTATTATTGTCGTCTCTCCAGTCAGTGCGTTGTAACCCAACTGTGGAAGGTGCAGAGATAGTAGAGACTTTATGTAGTCTAGTTTACTTTTTAACACTTCTCTGACCTCGTTCTCTTGATCTTCTTTTATAGCAGCGTCTTCATTGTTTCTAATGGAATTAATTATTCTATTTATTTCTTTTAGAGTCATATCCTTAGATATGGTCCCGTCCTCGACCAGCTCGTTGTACTCTGCCAGTCTCATGTTCTTCATTGATTCCTCTTGTGCTTCAAGTGTTGGCTTGATATACTCGTAAACCTCTGCAAAGTTCACAATCTCTTTTAGAGATACCGAGTCTTTGACACGTCTTGACGTTTTGACGGCTCCCCTTATCTTTGCGGCCATTTCAAGGTAGGCATCGATGTCGTCAACCATTGACGGGTCGATCTGTGTAAATTCCTTTGCAACGGCTGCGGTCTCGGCCATGTTGCCAGACTTAAGCATGCGTCTGATGGCACGTCTCTCTGCAAATGCGTTGTTAACTTTTGTGGCGTACTCAGCATTGTTCATCACCTTGTTAACGTAGTCTACAACCCTATCGACCATCTCTTGGTTAAACAGATTAACGGTTGCAATCCTTCTATTAATAGCGATGAGCTGTTTGTCTGTGATTTTGCCCTTGTAGTTCTTTATGGTCTCCTTTATAGCCTCTCCTAGGGCCTTTCGTCTATCATTAATATTCTTGGCCGTCTCTCTAGATGATCGTGCCTGTAGCTTAACCTGGTCACGAATTGCGGCAGCAAGGTCTGACACAAATGCAGTCTGTTTAGTTTTACCAGTAATCTTAGCAACAGATGGAGCGGCCTTTAGTTTTTCTCCGAAGAATTTTTTGATTTCTATTACGGCCTCTTCTCTCTGAATATCGTCAGCATCTCTGTACCATTTTGACTTCTCAAGATTATTTACAGCGTTTGCTATTGCTCTCTTACTATCTTTAAATCTTTTGAACGACTTTTCGTGTATATCCTTGGCGTCTTGTATAGCGTCTTCTTTGGATTGTTTTTGGGCCTTGATTTTTGATGGTCTACCTTCCTCAAATGCAAAGTCTGGAAGAAGTCCTACCTTTTGATCGGCAAAACTCATTTCTTCATAAACCTCACCTACCATTTGATTTGCCTCTTCTATCTTGCCCTCCTTGCGTAACTGTCTGGCCTTGTCTCTCTTCTTAAATACAGCATCGTTTACACCACTGAAATTAACCCAGCTATTCTGACCTCTTGTCTCAGATGTCATAGCCTTTCTAGCTTCTGGAGAATACATTTCTGAGTGAACCCTCCATGCGTTTTCCTCACCAATTGGACCGAATGAATTACCTAGTTTTGCATGACCAAAAAAATCATGTACAAATCTAAACACGTCATTTACTAGTAGGGTCTCACCGTTTACATCTTTGAAACCACTATCTCTAAGCAATGGGTTTTCTTTTCTTTGCTCATCGGTAATAGGCTCATCTCCAAACCCAGACTCAGTAGAAAATATCTTCATTCTCTTGTTGTCTCTAAGGTCCTCTATCATTGCACCAGAGTCAGAGTATGGTTCCGTGTTATTTATCTCTACCTTGTATCCTTTATCTATAATAGCCTTGTATTGCTCTAACGTCTCCTTTGCCATAGCCTCGTATGCAGCCTTAACATTTGGATCGTTAGGATCATTCTTCATCTTGTCGTAAGCATCAGATATCCTTTTAGAAAGATTTTCATTTAGCTTTGTTATCTTTTCTACAGGTATATAATCCATACCTACAGACTTCATGTACGACTTAGATATTGTCTCCGCATCCTTAAGAGGCTCATTGAATAACTTGTTACCTGGAGCAGTACGTTGAGCCTTGATTTTTTTGGCGTTTGATGGTGGTTGTTGCGATAATATTTCTTTAGCCTTAGACTTAAATCCTTCTGAAGCATAACTTGACTTTTCTACAGCTCCTAGTTTTTCATATAATCTTTTCTCAAAGTCCCATATTTTTTGTTGAACATCAGCAGGGTTTGTTCCTAGTTCTTTTGCGACTATTTCAAATGCCTTGTCTGCAAGTTTTCTTTTTCTTAATCCTTGCTTAGTATTTGATGCCCATGGGCTTTTTATAGCTTTTCCCTTTTCTGTTAACGATTCACCAGCTAATCTAGCTAAAGTTCTAGCATACCACATATCTTTTGTGACAGTAGAATAATTTCCTACTCTATTCAATATGTATGAACCTAGTTTGGCTCCAGTTATTGCAAATACACCAGTTCCTCCATTTTCTTTTGTAAAATATTCATTCTCATCTAATTGATTTGCTTTTAGACCAGTAGTTGGTTTGTTCATCATTTTTGATGCTTCTTCAAAACTATGATTAGATAGAACCCAATTTACTGCTTTTGAAACATCTCCTTTAAAATGATTTACTATATTATTAAATTTTTCTAAAGAAGTAGTTGCATATGCCTTTGCTACTTGCTTATACACTGGGTTTCCATTTTCATCAAATTTTAACTTTCCAGTATCGTATCTTTTCCCTTTCGAGTCCGTATCCCATATAGTAGCCTGTTCAGTTCCATAAGCAGTTAACTCTCCAGTCATCATATATTTATCAAATACTTCAAGGCCTTTTGATGAATCAAACTGAGGATCTGCTGACGGAGATGCAAATGCACTAACTATATGATATAGAGATACTTCTTCATCTGTTAATTCTCTTCCATATCTTTCTTTTGCAAATTTTTGAAGTTCTGGATTTAATCTTTGCGGAATATCTTCATCATAGAATCCAACATAATCAGATCCCTTTATCGATTCCCATGCCTTTATTTCTTTTAGTATATGCTCTGCAAATTTATCTATCACTTCTTGATCAGAAACATCTTCTATAGATTTATCAAATAATTTGTTTTCACTTACCCAAGATTGAATATATTTAGCTATATCGTCTAAACTTTTAAATTTAGATGTTTCCTTTAAAAATAATTTTTCCGCTTGAGCCTTTATACCAGTCTTACCTTTAACTTCTCCCACCTCAATCTGCTCACCCTTACCAAGCTTGCCAGACATTGAGTTCATAAAGTCAACAGCATCCTGTGATGTTGATGCAGCAGAAAAGATAACAGGCATACCTAACTTTTTGGCTATCTTATTGACTAGTGTTTTGAACTGCTGGAATTTTGTGGTAGATAGTTCTTTCTGTGCCTCAGCCATGATAGCACCTAGCTCAGTAGTATATTCCTCAGCTCTTTCTCCCTGCTCATAGTTAGATACAAAGTCATCAAGTCTTGTTTTAAGTGCCTTGTCAGATATAACTGACTTAAGACCTTTAGCCATGTCTAACAATGCATTGTTTTCCATACCTTTCTTAGCCAATAGGTCGTGGAATGCTTCATGGAATACGGTAGTAACACCAGCCGTTTCTAAGTTAATGTGTATGTCACCATTAACGTATGATCCTCTGTTGTTATTAACTCCTTGAGATATAGCCTCATCGTTTGTTATACCAGCAGACTTGGCAACACCAGAAACAAATGCATCAACGTTGTCGTGCAATATAATTCGTGAGTTAGGAATAGCAGACAATACCTTTTGAACAGCTGTGAAAACTTTCTTTCTTTTTGTGTCAGTCTCTTTATTGATTCTTTCAGTAACAGTCTGACGAGTCTCTGGAGTTATAGTTACTTCTTGTATAGTAGTTTCTTTACCAAATACATTTGGAACTCTTCCTTCTGCAAAGGCTTTTGATATTTCTTTAAACTGTTCGTTTGTAAATTGAACTGGATTAACTCCAGTACCACCAGTCTTAACGTTCTCGAATGTTCCCAAGTCAAATAGCGACTCCTGGTCTGCATTCTTTCCGAACTCAATGGCCTGCTCTCTTGATGACTCTGGAGCAAGTATGTTAAGATCTATAGATACCTTGTTGCTGTTAGGAAATTTATATATCCCTACCTTTACTGTTTCATTATCTCCAATTTTATCTTTATGCTCTTCAACAAAATCAGATATCATTTCAGGAGTAACTTCTTCAGCAGTTGTGTTTTTACTTACTACTGGAACGACTAGACCCTTTCCTTCATACTTTGTCCCATCTAAATTAAATGTGGCTCCATCTTCAACATCGTTTGTTAGCGACTTGACTCTTTCTATTTCTGTTGATGAATTTTTCTGTATAGCTTCTTTATCTACAGTTACTTCTTCTTTGGTTGTGGCTGTACCTTCTTGGGTAACTTCTTCCCCTTGGACGACTGGTCCCACTCCTTCACGTTGACCCCCTTCTTCTCCAGTTGCTTCTGGTTGGCGTGGAAGTACGCCATCTGTGCCTTGCTCTTGTACGGCATTTTCTCTTGATAGTTCTTGCAGACGACTATTTATCTCGGTTATCCTGTCTGACTGTGGCTTAACCAAGTTGGGGTCTTTCCCCTCTATCTCTTTGTTTAGTTTGTCTCGTTCTAGCATTAGGCTAAGAGATACTGACTTAGCCTCTTCGCTTAGGTTTTCTGGCATCTTGTTTAGATTACCCCTAACCGTATTAAAATTATCAATAATACCCTCGGCCTCCTCTTTTGTTATTCTTCCGTTTAACAGGTCAGCCTTTATATTAACCATTAATGCTTCGCTCATACCATTTGTTTGGCCAGCCATCATTAATAATTTAGTGGTCTCATTGTTTAGTATAGCCCCTCGTTTAAGCGCATCATACGACACGTATACACTGTGAACCATTCCACCACCCATCGCACCTAAATATCCTTCATGCAGTGCATTTTTAACTACCCCTTGAAACCCTTCTTTATTAAAAAATTTCGTTTCTTTTGCTATGTCGTATAGTTCTTTTATACCAGAACCAGTTAAACTTTGTAATCCTTCAGTAACGCCCTCAACCCCCATAGCTCCAACCATATTTAAACCTATGTCAGCTAGATAGGCCTTTGTCTCAGTCCTAACTAAGGCATCGATGTACTCTTTTGGTGCGCTTTTAGGTAGTGTTTTAGATAGTACCCTCTTTAGAATGTTCCTCTTTATTGAAGACCCTATCTTAGTATTTATCTTGCCCATGGCATACTCCATACCTATTGACTCGAATGCAGAAGATACCAAACCGTATATAGATGACATGGCTACCTTGTCCGCCTCTGGTATATTTACATCCTCCAACTCGTCCTTCATCTCGTAGTAAGACATTGGATAAAATGCCGCAGCCCCCATGGTTCCCCTGGCCAATGTGCCAGTTCCTAGTAGGGTCATACCCCCAGTAAGACCTAACGGGGCCATTGCGCCCAATGACTCTGCAACTGAAAATGCTGCTTGATATAAGTCTGGGTTCTCTTGTGATCTTAAATACTGTAATGATGTTTGATAATCCCATATTGGGCTCACCAAATCTGTTATAAATTCATGGTATTTCTGTGAAGACATGTCTTCTCCAGTGGCCCCAAGCAATAGTCTTACTGGTGACACAAATCCCTTTATTGCACTTAGCGTCATAGCCCCACCAAAGCTACCCATTGCCTCCTGTGCTAAATAATTCTCACCTACTGATTTATTTGCTGCATTAACTAAATTATCAGATACCTTTATTTGGTTTTTTATTTCTTGTTGTTGATTTATTATTTGTTCTTTGTTGGATGAAAATTTAGACTTATATTCTTCGTAGCTAATATTTCCACTCTCGTATTCTTTTGTTAAATAATTTAAGTAATCTTCGGTTTGTTTTAGCTTTCCCTTAAATGACTTAATATTGTTCTTTATGTCTCTCTGGTAATTGTTTATTTGAACCAGCGTTTCTTTATCCTCGGCCAGGGCACCAAGGGCTACGTGAGCCTTTTGTTCTTCACTTCGGCTTACATTTCCGCCAGATAAATATTCAGCGTGTCTTTCGTATATATCCTTTATCTTTTGAGATTTAATCGGCAGCCATTCCTCACGTGCCTTTATCCTCTCTTGAACTGGTATTATATTTAATGGAGTTACATCAACCGAGCCACCAGCGGTTATATTTATTTTTTTATCTGGTTCAGCTATTGTTTTTTGATACTCATCAAATGCTTTCTTTTCAGAAGGTGTCAGATTGTTTACTGACATCCACTCCATCATATTGTTAGCATTTAATTTATCGTCATCCCAATCAAAGTTATCGAGTATAAATGTTTCTTTTTGACCGTTTGGCGCTGTAATATTTAACCTATCACCAACACCAGTCTCTTCAAAATTCCATCCATATTTAGACGGAAACATCTTTCTTAATTTATTTACTACCTCCTCTTCTTCTCCTCCAATAAAGTCAGCATTAATACTTTTTAAGTTATTGCTAAACGATAACGAATAGTCATTGTCTAATTTTATATTAGACACCTCATTCTCGTCAGTAATTTTAGCGGCATCTTTTTTAAAGTGTTTGTTGAGTGCGTTTATGGACCACTCATCTGTGATGGTGACCCATGCATCGCTTTCTGGAGTTTTTCTTAGCCATTTATTGTTTTGTATTTTGTATTGATTTTCTTCCTTTCCAGGGTAACCAACGAGCACACCCTTTTCTGGCCCTCCTTGTTTTTTATAGTATTTATTTAATTCATTTACCCTTAATGGGTCTTTTATAGGGCTGTTCAATAGGCTTATGTCGCCATCTTTTCCAGATATAGTGGAATCGTACTCATACCACCTTCCGTTATTATATCTGTATGCCTTGCCTTCTTTTCCTGGGTAATCTATAAATATTTCTCCATCTCCACCGTACCACTCTCCGCCTATTTTTTTATAGTTGGAATAGTCTTCTACTAGATCTTGCACATTATCAACTGGCACCTCTTCTCCAAAAAATCCGTAACTAGGTTCCTCTATTCTAACGCCACGCTCATCAAATTTACCTTGTACTGGTTTTTTTGTTTCCTTAACCACCGACACAGGCTCTGGCTTAACTAGTTCACCGTACTGCTTTACTGGCTGTATTGCGTCACTCCTTTGAGCGCCCTTGTCCATCTGAATGGCCTCAGAAAAGTCAAGCTCTTCGTACGGCCTGGCAGCAATCTCTAATCTCTTTACCCTCTCGGCAACATTGCCCTCTCTTAGCTCAATGTAGTCAGAGTCGCCTATCTTCTTGTACCACTTGCCATTCTCTTTCTTGTACAAGGCATCTTGACCTGTAAGTGTGTATATGCCGTCAGGCCGACCTTCTGGCGGATTGGCCGATTGGTCTGCCGAT
>Ga0208005_1000355_pt1 | contig 17798 bp, 24 predicted proteins | sample DEB19_08_DNA_3_FD_184530 | JGI IMG/M metagenome (GOLD analysis project Ga0208005, IMG submission 184530) | Aqueous microbial communities from the Delaware River and Bay under freshwater to marine salinity gradient to study organic matter... | ecosystem: Environmental > Aquatic > Marine > Coastal... | reverse complement strand
GTTGTCGCCCCACAGAGCCGAGATCGAAGACGAGATGCCTTCGGCGGCCGTGTCGATCACTGCTTTCGGAACAAGCAACTTCTGGGTGTCGAACAATCCAGCCAGCATCGCGGGCGTGATGTCGATAGAAGTGTACTTGATGCGATCGATGATCGAGCTGTGATTCTTGGCGGCAACCATCGCGCGATGCGGAACGATCGAGATGTTCGGCTCGTAGCCGGAGTTCTCGAGCACAACCGTACCGGCGGTGTCCATCTGCGGAATCGGGTTCGACGTGACAGTGTCGTTCGACCATTGTTGAGCGGCGCTCAACGACACGTTCTGCGACCACTGAGTGGACGTGAACAGATCCGCAACGCTCTTCTCGAGACGCAGCAGAATCTTGTCAGTCAGCTCTTCGGTCACATCGACGCGCAGATCGGCTTCATCGTAGTTCGCCTTGTCACGATCGCTCACGTAGTCAACCAGAGCATGCTCTTCGAGAGCATACGAACCAGTTGTCACTTCAAGGCTGTGCTCTTTGGCCAGGCCCTTGTTCGCGCGAGCCGTCTCAGGCAAGCGGAAGTTGCGATCGTAGATGCGATACTTGTCGCTGTCTTTCTTCACCTGCAGCTCGGGGAACACTTCCATAGCGATGAAGTTCTTGTTGCGATACTTGATCGAAACACCCGAGAGCAGTTGATCAACATGGACTAATGCTGTTTGCATCACTCACCTACCTTTGGAAGCCCGGCATGATCAGCACTTCAGCGATCGTTCCGGTCGCAGCGACCGAAGCGGGCCCGATGAGAATGCCTCCGTATGCCGAGGGGAGGGTTAGAGTTGTGGTCGTCTGTGCAAGCGAGAACGGAACACCGCGACCCGAAGTGTCAGACGCAACAAGTCCGCCAGTCGTGACAGTGTCGTTGAAGTAGAGCTTTGCTACTTGTCCGACGCCTTTCACGGGGATCGCTTGATTCGTGTCTTTCACAGTGTCAACGGTGATGCCGATCGGCAGAATGTTGGCTGCCGAGGGATACTCGACGGTGTTCGCAGCGCCGCTCTTCTGAGCGACGAAGCGTTGAGCCGCGAGTGTCGTTTGCACCTTGAAGCTTAGAGGTTCGTTCATGTGAACATCTCCAGTTTAAGGTTGGGGTTAATCTTCAGTCTCAGTCGTCGTCTTCTTGCCTTCGAGCTTCTTGCGATACAAGGCCCGAGCGGCTTCAGTGAACGTCACCTTGTGTTCGGTGGCGTACTTCTCGACTTCTTCGACAGTGGCTTCACCTTGCTTCTCGCTCTCTGTGTTCCCGTCCTCGGAACGTTCATGCAAGTTAACCTCGGACTTCTTCGCAAAGAGTTTCGCAAGCTCCTTCACAAGTTCGACTTTCGAGTGCTCGACGTCTTTCTCGCCGACTTTCAGCGAGTACGTCTTCTTCTCGTTCGTCGGCTCATCGCCCATCAGAGCGAGAGCGTAGGGACGCATCCCTTTGGTGATCACGCCTTCGGCGATCAAGCCATCGACTTCTTTCTCAAGAGCGATCTGCTTCTTCTCGATCTCAGAGGCGAACACCCGCTTCTCAGCTTCAGCCTTCTCAGCTTCGGCTTTCTCAGCACGCTTCTTCTCGTTCTCGAGATCCGAAGCGTACTTCGTCTTCTCGGCTTCGAGTGCAGCGTTCTTGGCTTTCTCAGCGGCGAGTTGTTCTTCGAGATTCATGTCTTGATCCTCCTGAGTTGTGAGATCGAATGAGTACATCCTGACATCAGAATTCTGCTCTGCATAGCACTTTGTTGCAGCGCTCGTCTTCAGTCCGTACATCGCAAGCAGATCGGCAAGATTCTCTACACCGGGAAGTTGAGCGCCGAGCAGCGATACAGCGCCGAGCATGTAGCGATGCTTCGACTTGTTGATCTCAACATTCCAGAAGATCTCGCTGGATACCTTGCGATACGAGCGCTTCTGAATCAGATCGTAGATCTTCACGGGGATATCCGCGAAGTCAGCGAGAAGCTTCTCGCCTCTCCTATATATACGTTCAACAAAGCCAGCGGCCGGCATCGCATCGCCCGCATCTTTCAGAAGCTCCTTCAGAACTTTCTGATTCTCGTCGTGACCGAGCTTCAAGTACGGGCGAACGTGCTGCTTGTGCAGCTCGAAAGTGTCAACAATCTGGTCAAGATCACTGACTGTGTACTCGTCGCCGTTCCACTTGCCTGCCGAGAAGATCTCTACGCCTTTGAGTGTGTGCATGCTACCTCCCTAGAACTCTATCGAGTTTGTCTTCGATGCGTTCAAGTCGCCGTTCGATCGTCAGCTCGTACTTGTCTGCAGCTTCTTTCTGCGCATCAACTTCCGTCCGTGTCGTGAACGTGTTGTGCATATACGAGAAAGATACCACAGAGTACGTCAGACCTCCGACGATCATCGTGATCACCAGGGTCCAGAATTCGCGGTTCATCTGATCCCTCCTATCGCTTCGAGAAGCCGTCGCCTTTGTTCTCGTCGATGAACTTGTCGATGTCTTCATCTCCTACTTTCTTTGAGGGTTCGAACTCTTCGAAGATAGTGATCGGAACGAGCACGCTTCTGCAGTTGAAGTGCATCGGCGGAATCGGCTCATCGCCCAGTGCGAACGTCTTGCCGTGCAGTCCTGAGCAGATGTCCGACGTGCGATCGTCAAGAATCGCACTGAACTGAAAGCCGTGGACGACCTTCGATTCCGTGAACTCGTCCACGCGTGCCCGATTCAGAACTTCCGTGTACTTGGTACGCGCGTAGCGTTCGAGCGAGACGAGTGACTCGTCTTTGATTCCGACATCGATAGCGCTCACGACAGAGCTGAGCGGCTTGCCATCTTTCACGGCGTTCTGAAGCGCGATGCGCGCGCCTTGTGTGACCTTGTATTCCCAGTCTTTCACGTAGTCGAACGTCTCGTTCTCAACGAACTCAAGGAAGCGATCAGACGGCAAAGGCTTCGCGTACGTGCCCTTGTCGTTCAGCACTTCTTTGCGGGCCGCGACTTTCGACTCGAAGTAGAACTGCATGAGCTGTCGTTTGAGCAGCATCTGCAGCTCTTTCTTCTTGCGCACTTTCAGTGTGCCGATCTTCGCCAGATCCGGGTTCTCAGCGCCGACGACTTTCATCTTCTGGATCTGATCGAGCAGATCGTCGAAGATGTCGTCGATGAGCACGCCCGCGACTTTCATCAGGTTCGCGCGGGAATCTTCAAGAGCAGCATCGAGCTTCGCGTAGTCTACTTTCTTGTCGTAGCTGCCGATCGCATTCTCGTAGACAGACGAGAACTTCTTCTGAGTTGCTGCAGGAGCTGGAGCTCCAGCGCCCGGGTTGCCGCCCACTTGTTGAGCAGCAGGTTGATTCGCCGCTGGATCAGCGCTCTTCTTCTCGCCAGGCTTAGAAGATTCGCCCTTGTCTCTCTTATCGCCATCGTCTTCGCCTCCAGGTTGCGGAACACCGAGCGCCATAGTGCCAGCTTCTTCGCGCTCGACCTTGCCTTCAGGGAACTTGATCAGAGAGCGGAAGTGATTGATCTCTTCGTCGTTCGGTTTGTACATCTTGCCTTTCACGGCCTCGATGAACGTCTTTGCGTACGACTCAGCGTCTTGTTCGGACACCGGCAAGAACTGGAACTTCGGGAACATCTCGACGTTGCCGTGATTCCACACGACGAGCGGTTGAATGATGTGCTTGTTCACGATGCGCTCGATCATGCGACGACGACGCTTGATGTGCTGCATGAAGACGTTCATCTGCTCACGGCCGAGAGCTTGCGAGCCGCCAGTCTGCGACTCGGATCCGCTGAAGCCGAGCAGATCGGGAACTACGAGAGAGCGCCCGATGAACATGTTCATGAGATTTATTCCCTTGATGTACGCTTCGCCGTTCGACTTCGACTCAAGAAAGTCGATCTCGATCTCTTTCGGCACGACGATCGCAGTCTTCTGCATGAAGCCTTTCAAGATCTCGAAGATCTCGCGCACCTTGTCGCGCGGCGTGCTCTTGTCGTACTTGGCCGCGGGAATCGGTGATGCGTACTTCTCTGCGAAGATACCGAAGTAGCGGAACAGATGCCGCTTCATCATCCATGCATCGTACGACGGCCGCAAGTCAGAGCGCCCGTATGGGTTCTGCCACTTGCGGTTGTTCACGATGTGGATCAAAGACTTCGGATCGATCGCAAGATTCGATTCGCGGCCGCGCTGCTCGTACTTCGAGACGCGCCCGTACTTGTCTGTATGGATGAGCCAGCTCGCCGGGTGACGCGTCTTCATCTCGTTCCATGTGAGCGACTTGTCGTCACGCAGCTTGAACACTTTCTCAGAGAGCGCGAAGCCGTAGTTGAAGCCAGTCGTCAGAAGCTCTTCAAGCTGCTCGTCGAACGAGACTTCAGGATCCTCTTCGAGACGCTGATAGATGTCGTCGGCGATCTTCTGATTCGCCAGCGCAAGAGCTTTGTTCTTCTGGTCGATCGCCTGCTGCTTCTGCTTCTGCAGCATCTTCTCTTGCATCTGCTGTGCTTGCATCTGCATGAGCATCTCGGCGTTGAACGACTTCTTCTTCTCGGCCGGGTCTTTCTCGACGTCAGCAGCCTGCTCGTCAGAGACGTCTTCGTACTCGGCGTCGATTGAGCCGTCGGCGTTCATCATCTGCTCTTCGTCGTCGCACGACTTGTCCTCAGTGACGATAGTCCAGCCGGATCCGATCACGAGATCGCGCTTGAGCATCTGACAGACGTGAATCTGATCGTCGAGCTCCATCTCTTCGTAGATGCGATAGTCGCCCGTCTTGCGCCAGAGATCGTCCGGGTTGTACGGCTTGAGCATGGATGCGGGAACATACGGCGACTCGTTGACAGTGCGCTCTGCAGTTCCAAAGAAGAGATCGGCCACGGGGTTCGAGCGGCTTGCGCTCATCGGTTGCGCTTCACTCTCATTCGGCTTCTGCTTCTCGGCCACTTGTCACCCCTCTACAGTAGAATCTTGTCAGATAAGTCGTCGTAGACAGAAAGATCACCGGCTGCTTTGATACACATCTGTATTCCGATCGCGTCAGCGATGATGCAGTCGTCGTTCTCGCCTTCTTCGGCTTCAATCTTCCCGTTGTTGTCAATCAGCGTCAAGCACTCGCCGAGCGACTCGCGCGAGTTCAAGACGACAGTCTCGTTCTCGACGCCGTCGATGAAGCCATCGATCATCAATGGACGCGTCACGGCATCTGTCTTCCATCCGACTGAATCTTCCTTGAACGAGTACAGATTCGGATAGTGAAGATGCTCATCGAGTTCGAGAAGAACTGCGTGCCCGTGATTGTTTCGCTCGACACCGAGAAGCGGCGGCACGCGCCCGGGCTTCGTGTACAGACTGCACAGATGTTCGAGCTGCAGAGCGAACTCTCTCGGTCGCCAGCGATTCGAGCGGATCTGAGCGACTTGTTCGCGCGTCTTTGCGTCGAACATTGAGCCCACCGAGTAGTCGCCGCCCACGCCTTCAGCAGTGTCAGCGCCACATGCATAGATTCTTGACGAGTCGTACGGCTTCCAGATCTTCAACTCGCCTGTGTCCTCGATCGGATCCTTCAAGTTGTCGAGCAGACGCTTGATCACTTCGAGATCCATGGCCGCGCCACCGCTGGCGAGAAAGCACGACGCGTCGTCTTCAGGGTATTCTTGTATGAACAGCTCTTTCTGTTCTTCCTGCTTCGCGCGTCTGAACGCGATCTGATCGCGGGTGATGCTGATGTCGTACTTTGCCTTCACTTTCGCAACGAAGAGCTTCTCTTCATCAGTCAGCGATGAGATGCGAGAGCCATCCATCACGTACTCTTCGTGAAAGAACCAAGGGAAGAAGAGCTTGTCTACGTACTGCGACTTCGTGATCCAGTCCCGATAGAAGTGATTCCCGAGTCCGTTCGGCGTCGATTCCCACGTCACGATGCCCCACGGCGGCACAGCGCCGAGAGTCGCTTTCAAGCGTGACGGCTTTGCGAACGCTGCTTCAGAGATGTGCAACCAGTGAATCGTGTCGCCGCGGCCCTCGAGAGCGCAGTAGATCTTCGAGTTGATCTCAGGGAATCGCAGCTCGTACTTGGATCCGCCGCCCGTTGCGAGCACAGGCTTGAGTCGTCCGGGCATCTGCGTGTGTGCGAAGCGCACTTTCGAGAAGATCTTCTCCATGTTCTCGTCTTTGTCGGCCATCACGACGCACGTCTTGTTCGACGAGAATGCTGCGAAGTCCAGCTGCTTCAGCGTCTCGTTCGTCGTGACGCCGCCCTGTCGGAACTTCAGAATCTGCTTTCTGCGCTTCTTCGAGTTGTTGATCTGGCGCTGAATGCCGTTCTCTTTGAACGTGATCAGTCGCCCATGCTTGTCGGCGATCTTGTACAGATGATTGAGACGCCAGCGCCAGTTGCGAAGACGAGAATCTTGTGCGACGGCAAGACTCACGCTTCTCTCTCTTCGCAGAAGATACCGCACTCGAAGTCCATGCCGGCAAGCGGCCGACCCTTTGCGTGACGCGAAAGCTCATCGAGAAAGATTCGCTTGCCGTCAACGCGCACGAGTCGGGCACCGAGCGCACGAGACTGTATCGCTCTTTGATCGAACACGGCCGGATGATGCTTGCGCACGTGATTCCAGTACGTGGGCGATGAGGCTTTCACGCATCCGATGCAGTTCGCGTTCGGGTATCCGAGCGCATACACACGCGGAAGATCTATGCCCGCTTCCTGAACTATTCGATAGCAGTCTGCTTTGGTGATTCCGGCATCGATCAGCACTGGCAAGACGTTCTCGCGTTCGCCCGTCACGAATCGAACGTGTCTGGTGCGTTCGTCTGCAGTGAAGCCGAGAACATGGAAGTCTACTTTGTTGTCGCGTTCCCACTCTTGCCGCGCAACTTTCTTCAGCTCAAGCGTGCATGGAGCGCCTTTCGGGCCCGACATGAACTTTCGCGCTCGCCATACATCAACGGCCGAGCACGACGGGAATCTGCTCGCTGTGACGCTCTCGACTTTGATGCCGATCCACTTCTCGACGTCCTTCAGAAAGCGAATGTTGTCTTTGTCTTCTTCAGCGACTGGGTTGTTGAGCACGCGAATCTCTGCGCGTCCACCGTAGATCTCGACTGTCTTCTTCGCAGCGACTGCGCTCGCAGCGCCGCATGAGAACCAGACTGCTATCTTCATACTGCCTTCTTCGTGAGATGCCACATGCCGCAGCGTCCACACAGATACTTGTACTGTCCGTACGCTTCACATCGCCACTGAGCTTCGCGCATCGTGAACTGCGCTTTGCGTATGCACGAGAAGTACTGATGCTTGCGAGAGCCGGACGTGTGTCGTGCGCGTCTCGTGCGACCCACGATCACTCGCCTTGAGAGATCTGCTGCTCATTCGTGCAGTAGCCGACGTAGAAGCCCAGCGAGAAGAAGATCAGAACGACAAGAAGAAGTCTCATGAACATCGTTGCCCTCTCACGTAGTCAGTGCCGTCTTCAAGCCCGTATGCGTGAAGCCAAATGTATATGCTCTTGATCGTCACGCCGAGAGCTTGAGCCGTGCGTGTCTTGTTGCGGTTGAAGTGCTCGTATGTGCGCAGAACGTGGCGCTTCTGCAGATCTTTGAGCGGAATCGGCTCGAAGTCTGCTGAAGTGTTGAGCATGCCTGTGTGTGCTGTCGTCTCAGCGGTGATCACAGCTTTCTCCAGCTGGATCCGCCGTTGTCGCTCAAGTAGACACCGCCCGTAGTGATCTTCATCACGCAGTTCGCTTGACCTGGCGAGTAGTCCTCGAAGCAGAAGATCATGTCTCTGTACTGGCCCTCGCCGCCGCGCTCGACGCCGAAGCGATACGCGCCGCCGTCTGTCGAATCGACCATCGCACTGATGTTGAAGCGCTCAAAGCCGTTGAACGTCCAGAGCCGACGCTGAAACGTGATCTCGTTGTACGAGTGCTGCGTCGGCTGTGTGTACGCGTTCGGCCAAAGATCGATGCCCCACGGGTTCCCGCTGATCAAAGACTGAGCACCGAGACGCCCGTCGGGCGACACCCACACTTTCGCGCGATCGACGCCGCCGAAGCCGAGAACGATGTAGTCCGTGTTGATGCCTGCGTATGCGACGACCGAGATGAGTGCAAGAGCGCTGAGAAAGCCGATGAAGAAGCGTTTCATGAGATCAATCCTCCCATCTCTCATCATCAAGCTTGTCCAGTTCCTTGACAAGAACTGCGTTGAGCGACTCTTCGTTGAAGCTCGAATCTTTCGTATGCTCGTCTTCAGTGCGCACGATCTCTTTGCGGCCCCACTTCTTCGGGAACTTGCGCTCAAGCATCCACGCGCTCGCCTTCCAGTCGCCTTTCGACTTCTCAGCGATGTTGTTGACGTGAGCCATCTCGCCCATCTCCATCGCTTGTTCTACTGCGTTAAGAAACTCACGATACTTCCCGCGCTTCTGACGATTCCCAGCTTTGAGCCATGCGTACAATGTGACTTTCGTGACGCCCGCGTATGCAGCAGCGCTTTCGATGTATGATCCGACACTTAGAGCTTCGCAGATCTTCTGAACTGCGATGTCGTCGAGCTTCGGTGGCCGCCCCGTCTTCTTCTTGCGTCCGTCCTGCGTGACGTCGTCGCCTTCGTGCTGATCTGCGCTGTCTTCTGACATGATTCAAGCCCCTCTGTGATCGAATGATAGCTCGTGCTGCGCGTACACGACAGTCTGAAGCTGCCGTGCACGTCTAGTTTCTGTACTAAGGTTGAGAGATGAGCTGTGCTTCTTTGCCTGTGAACTTCTCGTATCGAGCGATGATGATGTCACAGTAGCCCGGGTCGATCTCCATCATGAAGCATCTGCGCTTGAGCTTCTCAGCCGCGATCGCTGTCGTGCCAGTGCCCGCGAAAGGCTCGTACACAGACCCGCCGATGTCCACGAAGTTGTCTACGAAGTGTTCAGCGAATGCGACAGGGAATGTCGCCTTGTGTACATTCGCGTACTCTTTGTCTTTGCGTGAGTTGAACTGAAAGACGTTCTCAAGTGTTCCGCGGAACTCTTTCTTGCCGATCACGCGCTTCGCTGTGTGCGAGAAGATGTGTACGTACTCGAAGCGAGAGTTCAGCACGTTCTTCGCCATCGCCGGTTCTGCTGTGAGCTTGTCCCAGATCAAAGTGTCTGCGAACTTGCCGCGCATCTGATGCAGCCACTCGATGAGCGCCACCTTGTTGCCGGCGAGACTTTGAATGTTCACGAAGACGAAGTCAGAGACTGAGAGAGCATTCGACGTGAATGCGTACAGGAAGTTGACGAACTCTTCTTGCGAGCGATCGTCTGAGTCGTTCTCGTACTTCTGCTCGTCGCCGTTTGGAGTGCGTCCCACGTTGTACGGTGGCGACGTGAATGTGATGTCAGCTTTCTCGCCATTGAGCAGTTTCTTGACATCGTCGAGCATCGTCGAGCTTCCGCACATGAGACTGTGATCACCGAGTTGCCAGATCTGTCCGCGTTGCGTACGTGATGCGGCCGAATCGGGTACATCGTCTTCGCCATCCACCGGTGCTCGCGTGTGCGCCTCGACTGCTTTCAGACCCTTGATGCCGAGTGTTGCGATCTTGAGCTGCGGCATCTCTTTGATGTCGAGCTTGATCTGCGCGATGTCGAGATTCGCCTGAAGTCCGATCGCGTTGTCGGCTTGCACGTCTGCGTACTCTTGTTCTTCAGAGTCGTAGTCTTGATAGTTGACGGGGATTGAAGTCCAGCCGTTGTGCTCGATCGCCATGAGCATCCCGTGCCCGACAGTCATGTATCCAGACTGCTTCGAGACGCGTGCGGGCCGCCTGATGCCCTGATCTTTCAAGATCTCAGCGAGCTGCGCGACTTGCGACTTCGGGTGATTGTTTCGGTTCTTGGGATGCTTGCGGATCCGATGAACGGGAACGAGTTCGTCGTACAGACAGCGAACGATCATTCTGCGCTCTCATGTTGATCTTCAGAGTGACTGCGCGGAATCTGAATGCCGTGCACTTTCAGCTTCGAGTAGAGCCCAGCTCTTGAGAGACCGAGAATCTTCGCACATTCAGTGACGTGCCAGTTCAAATGCTCAAGTGTCTCAATGATTGTTATCCGTTCCCGCTCTTTCAAAGTAAGTGTCTTCTTCTGATGATCCATAGAACGCCCCCTCAACACGTTGCAAGAATGTGACCACATTGTTGTCACTATCGTCAACTCTTGTGACGGGAAGCTCTGTGCGGAAGCCTTTCGTGGCGATGAGCGCTTCGATCTGTTCTGGCGTGTGAGCGTCGAAGTCTTCCATGCTCATCACGAGATGTCGCATGCCGTGCGCTATAAAATACTTCGGTCTATCGACTTTGCCCATCCCAACACCTCTTCGATGATGTGCTTGTCTTGAATCATCGTAGCAGGTTGAAGAACTATGAGCGCGTACGGATCAACATCGGGCTCTGAGATCTGGACTTTCTCCGCGGCCCCGACGGCGAAGTGTCGATCGTCTATACAAAGAAGCTTTGAGAGCGCGTCGTGTGTTGCCTTGACTCGGTTGCACGCGTCCCACTTCTGAAGAGCGTTCTTCGCTTTCGCGCCCTGAGTGAAGATCTTCTCTGGCGGCAAGCAGAAGAACATGTGCGTCTGGATCCAGTACTCGTTGCCGACAAAGCGCTGAAGCTTCAGACGTACGTCGCGCAAGAACTCTTCGCGCTTCATCGCCCACGCCATCACCTTGTTCTCGAACGACTTGTACTCGCCCGACTTCACTCGGCGCATCTTGCCGCGGATCCGCACTGTCGGGAACATGTTGTTCGCCTGCGGCGCGATCGGGAACTGGTCGAGCGCGATCTTGATCATCAGAAGTAGCCACCGTCGTCTTCAGATTCGTCTTCCCACGGCTCGCTTGTAGTTGTCGTGAGCCCGCGCTTTGTCGGCGCTTCGAGCCGCGGCATCTCGTACGAGTGAATCGGTTGAACAGAAGAGTGCTTCGCAACGGCTCGCGCGACTTCTTCTGTACACGGCGTGAGGCGATACACTGATGATCCGCCGAAGTACTGCGTGACGAAGCTCTCTTCTACCGGCACGTCGATGCGTCCCATCTTCACGCCAAACTTCTCTTCTTCGCTGATCAATCCGCCGAGACGGACGTGACCCATCAACTCTAAAATGCCCCAGAACTGATTCATGTCTTCTTGCCTTTCTGCTCGCTCTTGTCGAGCTGTCGAATCTTGAACTTCAGAAGCGACTCAAGAATGTAGAGAAGCTCTTTCGTCACAGACGCTTCCAGATTCTTGACGTTGTCGTTGAACATGTGCTGAGCGCAGTAGCGCTGTCCGTTCTGCGTGTAGCTGATGTCGAGCCGCAAGATCTTCTCGTTCGGCACTCTGTGAAAGCAGACGCCGAAGCCGTGCTCGGTGGCTTTCGAGATGATCTCAAGCAGCTTCATGCCTCGCCCTGATCCCTCAGAACTGTGAGATGTATCCACGCGTTGAAGCATGTAAAGAATGTTGTCGGCGCGAAGTCTTGCCACCGATCAAGGTGTCGCCCAGCGCCGACGAGAATCATGGCGGCCGCAAAGCAGACCCAGTAGAACATCAACTTTCGAAAGTGCAGAAAGCGCTTCACTTTGCCGACGTTGCCGCTCGGTTGCCACGCGACGAGATCGCCTTTGAGCTTGTCGATCAGCGCGAATAAATATGCATAGTATGCAACCTGACGAGTTCGCGGCGCGTACATTCCGAACTTGTGCGTCGTCCACAGCGGCACGACGATGAAGCCGTACAAGAAGCTCGGAAGCGAGAAGATCACGTTGTACCAGAAGACGAGTTCAGGGAATCGCCAGACCATCACGAGCGACGGGATGAAGATCATGAACACGCCGATGCCGCTTGAGATGTAGAAGAGCATCCCGCTCAAGTAGCAGATCTTCTGCATGAACGTCAGGCTCGAGGTCCAGAAGTCTTTGTTGAAGAACAGAGTGATTGAGCCAGTCGCCCAGCGATACTGCTGAAGAAAGAAGCTCTTGAGATCATGCGGACACATTCCGCGAGCGAGACAGACGGGCACGTAGCGAACCTTCCAGCCCGCATCAGTGACCATAAAGCCAGTGTGCACGTCTTCAGAGTACGCGATCTCGGCCGTGCCGCCGAACGGTTCAAGTGCTTTGCGCCGATAGATCGCATTCGATCCGACGCAGATCGCGGCGTCGAACGTGTCACGAGAGACTTGAACGAGACGATAGAACAACTCTTGAATGTAGCCCGCGCCGCGCTCTACCCACGTCTGCTCTGGAAGCACGCTGAAGAACTGCGGCGACTGCACGATCGCAACGCGCGGATCGCGCTTCATGTACGGCAGCAGCTCATTCAAGAAGTCTGGATGTGGACAGAAGTCGGCGTCGAAGACGACAAAGAAGTCGCCCGATGTGTGCGCGAATGCGTAGCGCAGATTCCCGGCTTTCTTCAGCTCGCCGCGGTTGGGACGCGAGATGTACTCGAAGCCGTGCTTCATCCGAGCGAGATGCTCGACGGCCGGGTCTGCGGCGTCGTCGAGCACATAGACTTTGCGATTCTTGTATCGCAAGTTGCGAACGTAGTTCCAAGTGTTGTCGAGAACTTCCAAAGGCTCACCGCACACTGGCAAGTAGACATCGACTGATCCGAAGTCAGCGTCGTAGTTTCGAGCTGCTTGAGCTTCGTGACGACGAAAGTCGAAGTCGCTTCCAAGAACGCCGATCAGATACGAGATGCTGAGATAGATCGACATCACAGTCGCATAGACTGCAAAGATGGCGAAAGTGGGGTGGGCGAAGATGAAGAGCCACATGCCTGTGAGCAGAAAGATCACGCTGATGATGCCCAGCACGTACAGAGTGACGCGCCGGGGATCTGCGTACAAGAACTTCTCATCAGTGCGCGGGGCCTTCGGAAGAACTACCATAGCTTGATCGAGAGCTTCCCGAACGCTTCAGTCACGACAGTGTCTTTCGAGAACTGTCCATCGCGCGGGCGATAGCCGAGTCGAAAGCCGGGGCTGATCGTGAATGTCTTGTTCAGATTGAAGTCGAGTGCGTTCTTCGTCACATACCACTTCGAGAAGCTCACATCTTGAGTTTCTTCTGTCAGAGCGTCGCCGAAGCCAGTCCACGAGTTGAGCGCGAGCTTGCCGCTCATGAACTGCTCGTACACTGCGATTCCGACTGTGTACGTGACTTGATCAGTCTTCGGATTGTAGCGCGGCTCCAAAGACAGCTTGCCGCCTGCGAACGCAGTGCTCGCAAAGAACATGAATACGAGAGACAGTAGTGCACGCATGTGTACCTCCTAAGGTTGCGTGTATTGTTGCTTTCGATTGTTGAGCCAGTTCAGAGCATTGACCCAGAACGCGTCAAGCGGCGTGATCTGCCAACACGCAACGGCGAGACGATGCGCGTATTCCCAGCCGCCCGGCGACTCAGCGGCAGCTTTCGCCCACTGAATCGGCGTCAACCTCTTTGTCAGACGAGCTATCTTCATGTCGTCGTGCTCGGCGTGTGGATCGCTATCGCTGCATTCGCGGACATCTTGCACATCTCAAGCTGCGTCAGCGCGGTGGCTTTCTGCTGAGAATGTGGGCACATCTCGTTGATGAGCAGCGCAAGCTCAAGACACTTCTGCTGAATCGCCTCGAACTTCGGGATCGTCACTTCAGTCGGGCGGCGATACGGCCCGAAGCGCTTCTCGATGGCGCTGCGCTCGACTGCTTTGATCTCTTCCTGTGCGTGCTTGTACGAGCCGATCTGTGAGTCGTTGTTGATCGTCTGCATGCTACACTTCCGGGAATGCGTCTTCAGAGCCGCCGTACACGCCATCGACGGAGCTGCGCTTCGTCTTGCGCGAAGTCTCTGACTTGATCACGTCGTTGATCTCTTCATCGCGCGACTGAGTTGCATCGACGACAGAAAGCCCGCTGCGCTTCTTGCCACGCTTCTTCGTGACTTCAGTCTGTGGTGCTGCGTCTTCGTCGAGATCCATCTGGCGATCTTCAGGCTGCATCTCGCGCGTCTCGATCAACTGATCCTGATACCAGTACTCGATCGTGTTCGCCTCGTAGTTCTTGACCATCGTACACTCGACGTTCTGCTCGTGCGAGCCGTCTTTCACTTCACGCGAGAGCCTGTTGATCGACTTGACGATCTCTTTGATGCGAGCTGCATACTTCGAAGTCGCGGCTTTCTTCTCGTCTTCGACAGAGACTTTCTCGAGCTGAAGCTCAGCGAGCAGATCCGCTTTCTTCGCCTTCTCTTCGTCTGACATCGTCAGCACGAGAACTTTCTGCATCAGTTCGCCTTTGGGCGTCTTCTTCTTTGCCATGTGTGATCCCCCTATTGAGAGTTGTTGTGGACTAAATTGAATCGCGCTTCTGAATGTCTTGAAGATCCACCGCTTGCTTCGGCGAATCGTCGATGAGCAGCTCGACTGGAAGATCTTTGTCGCCGCGATAGAAGCGGTTCAAGCAGATCATGTCCTTGATGAGCATGTGCTCGCAGTCGCTACCGAGAAAGCCGAGAAACGCGGCCGCGTCCTTCGGGAAGCAGTGGCCACCGTAGCCGAGCTTGCCGTCAGGACCGGGAACGCGCGAGTGCTGCGGCACGATCATGCCCGAGACCTGCATCATCTCTCTGACTTCTTCGAAGTCGATTCCGTGTTTCTGACACTGGCGATAGATGCCGTTGAAGTACGTGACTTTGAGAGCTCCAAAGACGTTGTGCGTGTACTTTGTCATCTCGCAGTTCTTCGCTGTCGAGATCATGATCTTCTTCTTGCCTTCGAACACGCGATCGAGAACGCGATGCAAGTAGTCTCGCTCGATCGGATCGTCGTACTTCTCGGGAACACCTGCGATCACGTCCTGACGAGCGACGTCTTCGTCGCGCTTGCGCTCGGTCAAGAACTCGGGCATGGCGATGATCTGCCGATTGTACTGCTCGGCAAGCGCATCGACGGTACCCGGAAGCACAGAGCTGCGGATGCAGATCAGATCTGCTTTGTCTTTCACAGCGTTGATCGCTTGATGCAAGATCGTGAAGTCGAGCTTGAACGACTTCGTCGGCACTGGCACCGAGATGAACGCGACATCGACGTTCGGAATCTCGCCGTCGTGTCCTTGTGGCGGATCGTACACGAACACATCGTTCTTCGTGTGTCTGATGAGCCATCGTCTGAGAGCGCCGCCGACGACGCCGTTGCCTATGATTCCGATTCTAGCCATGTTGCCTCCTTAGAACTGAATCGCATGTGCGTTGAATGCCTGTCGTGAAGTCTACTTGCGGCTCGTAGCCGAGCCACTTCTTCGCGCGAGAGAGATCCGCGCAAGTGCCCTGCACGTCGTTCGGGCGAGCTGCTTCGTGTTTGATCTCTGGAATGTCGTACCCGAGTCGCTTTGCGTGAGTGCAGATCTCTTTGAGAACATGCTTCAGCGTGATCGCGCGGCCGGCCCCGACGTTGTACGCGTTGTTGACAGAATCGATCGGGACCATTGAAGCGAGCACGTTCGCGTACGTGACGTTGTCTACATGCGTGAAGTCGCGCATCTGCTCGCCGGATCCATAGACGGTGATCTGTTCGCCTGACTGAATGCAACCGAGCCACTTTGCGATCACGGCCGCGTACTGACTGTGACGATTCTGCCGCTCACCGAAGACGTTGAAGTAGCGAAGCCCGACGCTCTCAACGCCGTATGCGCGGGCCCAAGTCTTCGCCTGCGACTCGTTGATCTGCTTCGAGAGTGCGTACGGATTGAGCGCGTCAGCGACTTCGTCTTCGTACTTGATGAGCCGCGGGTTCCCGCCGTACACGCTGCTCGACGACGCGTAGACGAGCCGCCGCACCTTGTGCTTTCGACACATCTCAAGAATGTTGTGAAAGCCGAAGACGTTGTTCTGCATCGTCCAGTACGGGTTCTCAAGCGAGCGCGGGATGGATCCGAGCGCAGCTTGATGAAAGACGACTTCGGGCGCGTGCCACTTGAAGATCGAATCGAGCGAGTCGCTGTGCGTGACGTCGATCTCTTTGAATGCGAAGCGCGGGTCTTTCGGGTTCTTCTCAAGATCAGCGGCGACGATCGCGTTGTGATTCGATGCCGTCCCGTTCGAGAAGTTGTCGATTCCGACCACATTGTAGTCGTGTCGAATGAGAAGCTCGCACAGATGCGAGCCTATGAAGCCTGCTGCGCCAGTCACGAGTGCCCTGATCATTGAGCGTTCAACTCCAAGAATGTCTTGTACGAATCATCGAGCAGCTTGTCGGTCGCGCTCATGAACTCGGGCTTGATCACGTCGAACGGCGTGTGGCTGATGAAGATGTTGATGTGATGCGAGATGCAGTACTTGAGCAGAGCTGAGTTGAAGATCGCGGAGATGGCGGCTCGAGAGATGTTCTGATCGTCGTACTTCCCGAGAGTGCCGACCATGAGTGCGCTGATGTCGTTGACTATCTCGCGCTCAATCTTGAGCGTCTCTTCGAGCTTCACAGTGATCCCCCCAGATGCGTCTGTGTCTACATTCTTGTCAGTTCTGATTCCACTGACAAGAACTTTCTCAAAAATAAAAGAGCCCCGATCTGCTCATTCAGAATCGGGGCCCTTAAAAGTTCTTCTGGGATTGACTTAGACCTTAGCTTCGAAAGTCTTCACTGTGAAGTCGCAAGATAGCCTGAACTGATCCGCTTTCGACATCGGCAGCGTCTTGAGCCAGCGCCGCGCAACGCCGTCCCACTTGAAGCCAGCCGCTCGCGCTTTGTCTTTCTGCGCGTACGTCACTGCCGCCTCGAGCGTGACGCGAGGCTCGCACGCGAGATTGATGATCTCTCGCCAGTCCCATCGGCCCTTGTAGTTCTCGATCACCGCGCACATCGCAAAGCAGTCGCCCAAGGCGCGATGCGCGAAGTGATTGATGATCCCGTGATCGGCGGCGATGTGGTGCGTGCTACGCCCCTTGACGCGCTTGTCGAACGGAAGATCGAGAAAGTCGATCCAGACGCGCTGCTGAAGCAGTATGTCCGGAAGCAGCTTCACTTCGCGCTCGATCATGCCGCGATCGAAGCCGCAGTTCGCGGCGACGATCGCATGGCAACTGTTCAGCTTGTCTGCCAGCTTCACGAAGACTTCGCGGGGCGAGTATCCGAACTCGCGCAGCATCTCGGTCGTGATGCCCGTGATCTCGATGATCTCGGGCGTCAGCTCTTCGCTCGGCTTCAGCGGGTTCACGAGCACGGACTTCGCTCGAATCAAGCCGTGCTCGCTGTCGTACACGATGTAGCCGACTTCGGTGACCCGTGCTGTCGGATCTTCGAGTAGTCCTGTCGTCTCTGTGTCTACGAGTAGAAGTCTCATTCGCCCACCGCCCCGCGGCTCTGATTGAGAGCCGCCGTGTTGTGCATGCCGCGAAAGACGTCTTGATGCTTGCACGAGTGACAGATGCGATTCTGAGAGCCCTCGCTATTGAACATCTTGTCGCACATCAGGCACTTGCGTCGTCGATACACGACGTGCGCGAACGGCGAACTGACGTCGGATCTATGCCTCTGCTTGTACATCGTCACCCCCGTCTTCGCCAGCCAGCTCTTCGTTCAGCGCTTTCGCGCCCATCAGTTGCTTCTCGTGAGAGTGCGCAGTCACGTCTCGATAGTCCTCAACGCGATTCAGCTCTTCAGGGAAGTGATGCTCAAGCATGTTCATGCCCTGCACGTCGTTCGCAAAGTTGTCGAGCAGGTTGCGAGAGCGTGCCCGATACTTGAGCATGTCTTTCGGATACTTGCCGTAGAGCTTGCCTGAG
>Ga0208005_1000353_pt1 | contig 17828 bp, 28 predicted proteins | sample DEB19_08_DNA_3_FD_184530 | JGI IMG/M metagenome (GOLD analysis project Ga0208005, IMG submission 184530) | Aqueous microbial communities from the Delaware River and Bay under freshwater to marine salinity gradient to study organic matter... | ecosystem: Environmental > Aquatic > Marine > Coastal... | reverse complement strand
CAACGGCGTGCTGTACCGGCAGGCAGGCGCCCGCTACGAGATTGAGGTACGGGCATGAGCAAGTACCGCGTACTGGTCGGGCTTGACTACCCGCCCGGCAAGCGTGCAGAGGCCGGGGATGTCGTCACCGACATTCCCGAGAAGTCCGTGAAGTGGCTGGAGAAGCAGGGTCTGATTGAGCCTGACGACAGCCCCAAGCCCGCCAAGGAAGGTGACCGCAAGTGAGTCCCACGTTCGTTCACGGCAAGGACGCCGTGGTGTACCAGGACGCCAACGACCTGACCGGCTACCTGCGGTCGCTGACCAACAGCGCCGAGGTGGAAACGGCGGAGTCCACGACGTTCGCAGATGATGACAAGACCTACATCACCGGCATGGCTGACGCCACGCTGTCGGCTGAGGGTCTGTTTGACGCCACCTTTGACGGCAACCTGACCACGATCACCGGAAGTGGCACCCGGTCGGTGTGGTCGGTCTACCCCGCAGGTGACACGGCGGGCACGCCGGGGCGCGGCTACAGCCTTGACATCACCAGCGCAGAGCGCACCGCAGAGATTGGCGATGTGGTCATGGTGTCGCTGGAGGGCCAGTCAAGCGTGGGCACCGAGCGCATCATCAGCCATCACGCGCTGGCGCAGCGCACCACGTCGGGCACGGCCACGGTCGTGGACGGCGCGGCATCCAGCACGGGCGGCGGTGTCGCCTACCTGCACGCCACGGCGGCGGCGGGAACGGTCATCGTGCGCGTGCAGCACAGCAGCGACAACGTGACCTTTGCTGACTACATGACCGTGGGCACGGTGACCGCATCGGCCCAGACGTTCCGCACGACGCAGACCGGGACGGTGAACCGCTACACGCGGCTTACCTACACCGCGACGAGCGGCACGGCCACTTTCGTCTGTGGCTTTGGCAGGTACTAGGGCCATGAGCCTGACGCGCCGCATACGCACATGGTGGCTTGGCCTTCTCGCATATGCCGAGGCCGAGCCGCTGCCGTGCTGCAGGCGCGGCCACCCGCTTACCCCCGCGAACGCCTACGAGCGCCCCGACGGGCGCGGCACCGAGTGCCGCACCTGTCGCCGGGCCGCAAGCCGCAGGCGCCGCACCAACAATCCCAACACGCCCACCAATGGGCACAGCCAGGAGGGCTGATAGTTGCCGACCTTTTACCACGGCAAGGATGCTGCGGTTTACATCACCGATTCCGGTGGGACCGAGCGCAACCTGACCGACGTTTCGACCAGCGTGGGCCTCCCGGTGGAGGTGGAGACTGCCGAGGTCACCACGTTCAACGACGATGACAAGGTGTACGTCACCGGCCTGCGCGACCGCACCATCTCGCTGGAGGGCAAGTGGGACGCCACGGTGGATGGCTACCTGTCGGGGCTGCTTGGCGGCACCGCCCGCGCGTGGAAGGTGTTTCCCGCTGGCTCCGCATCGGGGCGCCCGTACTACAGCGGCAGCGCCATCCTGACGTCATACGAGGTCACCAGCGAGATCGGTGACGCCATTGGCTTCAGCGCCGAGTTCCAGAACTCTGGCGCGGTCACCAGGGGCACGGTCTAGTGGCATCGTCGGGGGCCAAGAAGGGCGGGGCTGCGGGGGCGCCCCTGCCGACCTTCAGCGCGGAGGAACTGCTGGGGCGTCAGACGCTGCGTGAGGAATGGGTGGATGTCCCTGAATGGGGCTGCCGCGTCAAGGTGCGCGAACTGTCCATGGGCGCGTATCAGCAGGTGCAGGAGAAGGCGACCGGCCCGCGCGGGGAACTGGATGAGTCCAAGTTGCAGGCGTACTTGGTGCTGGCGGGCATCGTGGAACCGGCGCTGGGTGACGACGCTTATGAGTGGGTGCGTGACCAGTCCATGCGTGCGGTGAACCGCGTGCTGGAACAGGTGATGGTGCTGTCGGGGATTGGTGGTGGCGCCATTGAGGACGCTGAGGCCATGTTTCCTGAAGCGCCCGGAAACGACGTGGAGGTTTCGCCTAGCGCGTGACCTTGGCATGACAGTGGCGGAACTGGATGCGCGCATGAGCCGCCGCGAAATGACCCAGTGGATTGCGTACTACCGCTGGGAGGCGCGCGAGCGCGAGCGCGCACACAAGCAGGCACAGCAGCAGGCACAGAGGCAGAAGGGATAGCGCGTGGCAACTGAGGTGGCATCGGCATACGTCGAACTTGGCGCCCGCATCGGCAAGTTGGAAGCCGGGCTGGCTGCCGCGAGCGCGCAGGTGGACTCGTTCGCCAAGCGCGCTGACGCCAAGGCCGCAGGTGCTACCGCCGCCTTTAGCCAGATGGGGCGCGGCGTCAAGATCGCCACCGTGGCTGTGGCCGGTGGTCTTGCCCTTGCGGTCAAGTCAGCCGCTGACTTTGACGCCAGGCTGTCACAGGTCAAGGCCGTGACCGGAGCGACGGCCAAGCAGATGGACACGCTGCGCCGCGCTGCGCTTGACACATCCAAGTCCACGCAAGGGTTCGGATACACCGCCAAGGAAGTTGCTGACGCCCAGGTGGAGTTGGGTAAGGCGGGCCTGTCGGTCGGGCAGATCATCGGCGGTGGCATGAAGTCTGCGCTGGTACTGGCGCGCGCAGGCAACCTGCAGTTGGCCGACGCTGCCGCCTACACATCCAACGCCATGCAGCAGTTCGGCATCAGCGGCAAGGACTCTGCCCAGGTGGCTGATGCGCTGGCGCAGGCCGCGAACAGCACCACCGCTGACGTGGGCGACTTCGGTGCGGCACTGGTGCAAACGGGCGCCGCCGCGCGCAGCGCCGGGCTGTCGTTCAACGACACCATGACGGTGCTGACCGCGCTTGCCGCGTCCGGCGTCAAGGGGTCGGATGCTGGTACGTCGCTCAAAACCAGCCTCATTCAGTTGGTCAAGCCCACCAATAAGCAGGCAGAGGCTGCCAAGGCTGCGGGCATTTCGTTCCTTGACCAAAACAAGAACATGCGCTCGCTGGCCGACATCAGCGGGCAACTTCGGGCGCGCACCGCCAACATGACGCAGGCACAGCGCACGGCCCTGTTCGCCACGCTGGCGGGAACCGATGGCGTGCGTACCCTGCTGGCCCTCTACAACAGTGGCCCGGGCAAGATCGCTCAGTATTCCGCTGCCCTTGGCAAGTCCGGCACCGCGCAAAAGCAGGCCGCGACGATGAACGACAACGCGGCGGGCAAGTTCAAGCAGTTGATGGCGTCCATACAGGCTGCGGGCATTGAGATTGGCACGGCGCTGCTGCCGCCATTGGCGGCTCTGGCCAGTGCCATTGCGACGGTCGTCAGCAAGTTCACCGCGTTCAAGCCGGTGGCCTACGCCGCCGCTGCAGCCATCGGGCTAGTGGTCGCAGCAATGGCCGTGAACAAGGTGGTGTCGTTCAGCGGCGCCATCATGCAGGCCGCTCGCTCTATCGGAATCCTTGGCGCTGTGTCCACGGTGGCCGCAGGGCCGACAGGCGTAGGCGGCGTGGCGACCGCTGCGGTAGGTGTCGGGCCGCGCATGGCGCAGGCGTCCAAGGCCATGCAGAGTTTTGCCGCAGCCGGGCGCATCCTGACCGGCGGGCTGGCGACCATTGGGCCTGTCGCCGCGTCGCAGGCAGGCAAAATCAGCCGCGTGGGCGCCGCTGGCGGTCAGGCTAAATTGGGGCTGACCCAGTTGGCCTCTGCCCTGCCCCTTGTGGCAAACCCGCTTGGGCTGCTTGCGGTGACTGCCGGTGTGGGTGCGGCAGCACTGCTGATGTTTGGCAAGCGCACCGATGCCAATGCGGAGTTCCTGGGTTTCCTTGGCCAAGGCGCGGCCAACGCCCGCGCGCAGATTGCCCAGACCAACACCGCGCTGACCGGGCAGGCGTCTGCCACGCAGCAGGTCATTGCCAATACCCGTGCTGCAACGGTGGCGCGACAGGGCGAGACGCAGGCGGTGATGAATTACCTTGGGGCGCTTGAAAAGGGCAAGGCTGCCAACGAGACAGACGCGCAGTACCAGGCGCGCCTTGCGGGCCTGTATCGCACGGCCACACAAGCAAAACTGACCGCGACCCAGGCGCAGGCCCAGCAGACCGAGGCCGTGCGCAAGGCCGTAGACGGCGTGACCAAGTTGGCCGACTCGTCCAACAAGGAACTGGACGCCGCGCGCAAGCGTGTGGAGCAGGCCAAGCAGGCAAACCAGGCCAACGCCCTGCTGGGCAAGTCTGATGAGGCGCGGGCCAAGGCACAGGCCGAACTGCAGATCAGCACCGCCGCGCTTGCGGTGGCTGAGTCGCGCCGTGGAGAACGGCTGAAGCAGGTGGAAAAGGCGCAGGTGGCAACGCGCGAGGCCATCAAGAAGTCGTCCATGACCGACGCGGAAAAGGCCGCAAGCCTTGACGTCGTAAACCGCGCAATCAGCAAGACGCGCGGGGAAATCTCCAAGTTGCCCGACACCAAGACCACCACGGTCAAGGTCAAGGACAACGCGACCACACCCGTGCAAAACATCAAGGGCCTGCTGGGTGGAATTGACCGCTTCATCACCGTGACGGTCAAGGCCGTCAAGGAAGGCACCGGGTGGGCATCGGGCGGGTTTGTCCCACACTTTGCCGGTGGTGGAACCGTGCGCGGCCCCGGTGGCAAGGACCGCGTGCCCGCCATGCTGACGGCGGGTGAGGTCGTGCTGACCAAGCGCCAGCAGGCAATGGTGAACCGGGGCATGTCCATCCGTGACGCCATTAGGCGCACAGGCGGGGCGTTTGCCAAGGGCGGGTTTGTCAAGCCCGAGCGCAAGAAGGATGAGAAGGATGCCGACTACCGCAAGCGCGTGGCGAAGGCCAAGGCCGCGTGGCTGAAGGGCAAGCGCGACCCCATCCGTGAGGCGCTGGGTGGCATCGGTGAAGCGGTCAAGGGCAACGTGCTTGGCAGGTTCGACCGTGAAACCCAGCGCAGCCTGGCGGACATCGAAAAGAACTTCACCGGCACCGGCATCGTTGCGGGCAAGTCGTTTGCCCAACTGGATAAAGACCTTGCCGCCAACCTTGCCGACATCGAAAAGAAGTTTGTGGGCACCGGCACGGTGGCCGGGCTGTCGTTCAAGAACATTGACAAGGAGATGCGGAAGGCGCAGGCCACGCTCACCGCGTTCTACGACCAACTGACGCCCGCTGAAGCGCAGATCAAGTCGCTGCAGGACGCCGCCACGCAGCAGGACTTGGCAAGCGGGGTATCCGACGCGCAGGCCAAGTTGCAGCAAGCGCAGGACTTCGGTGACCCGGCTGCCATTGCCGCCGCGCGCAAGGCCGTGGATGACGCTGTGCGCGCACAGACCATTGCGGGCCTGCAGCAGACCGCCGCCGATGAGCGGGCGTTGCGTGAGCAGCAGCGCCAAGAGGCACAGGACGCCTTTGACACCGAGTGGGAGACGAAGCGGGCAACGCTTCAGGAGCAGTTGGATGGGCAACTGCAGCAGGAGCGTGACGCGGCGGCGACCCGCCAAGCGGAACTGCAGACGCAGTTGGACGCCCGGCTTCAGTCCGAGCAGGACGCGCGCGATCAGTTGCGCATGCAGCGCGAAATCGAACTAGAGCAACTGACGACCAACCTGCAGGGTCAGGCCACGACGTACAAGGGCCACTTCAGTGAGGTGCTGGCGTCGGTCAGGGCGTTTGCCAAGCGCATGCGCATAAGCGGCGCCAACATCGGCCAGGCCATTGCCGATGGGCTGAACGAATCCAAGGGCGAACTGAAGGGCGCCGCTGCCGGGCTGGCAACCATCTTGGAGAACTTTTTGCGAACCCACAGCCCGTCCAAGAAGGGGCCGCTGTCCACGCTGAACACTTGGATGGACGGCTTCACGCCCGCGCTGATGTCCGGCATGGACACCGCTGCCATGGAGGCGGGTATCGCATCAGCGGTAGCGGCCCCCACGGTCATGCGCGGCGCTGGTGTGGCTTCGTCGGTGAACATCAACCTGACAGTCAATGACTCAACCTTTGCAGGGATGAGCCGCGAGCAGGCTGACCGCGTGGCGCGCGACATACAGGCAGCCATTGACCGCCAGGTGAGGGCCAGCATCTAGTGGCTGAAGCCACCTACACGGTGCGCATCGCATGGGAGCCGGTGCCGTCCAACGCTTTCGTGCTTGACGGGTCGTACCTAAACGGCACCGACACACTTACCAACCAGTATTCAGACAGCCTTGACCTGCTGCAGTTCGGGCTGTCCACATTCGGCGGCACTGATGTGTTCGCCGGGTCGTTTGACGCGCTGTATTCCGATGTCAGCGCATCCGTGCAATCGGTGACCATTAGGCGTGGGCGTGACAGCAACCTGTCCACCTTCAGCGCGGGTGAGGCAACCATCACGCTGAAGGACACCAGCGCCACCTATTCCCCACTCAACACCGCATCTCCCCTGTACCCCAACGTGGTCCCCGGCAGGCCGGTGCTGATTGCGGCCACCTTTGGCACGGTGGAGTATGGACAGTTCCGTGGGTTCGTTCGCAGCATTGAGCATGACCCAGCGCGTGACGCGAAGCACACCATTGTTCACGCGCAAGACCTGTTCCTGTTCCTGTCGCGCGCCAAGCCCACGATCACCAACACCGGCACGATCACCACGGGCGCCGCCATCGGCACGGTGCTGACCAGCATTGACTGGACTGACACCAACTACCGCAGCCTGGACACAGGCGACACTATCAACGCGGGCTTTTCCAACAACGCCGAGTCCACGGCGCTGCAGTTGATTGAGGGCTTTCTGGAAACAGAGCGCGGCGAGTTCTTTCACGCACGCGGCGGAACCATCGTCTACCGGGACAGGTACGACCGCTACACACGCACCAGCGCGGGAACCATTACCAACGCGGCTGCCAACGCAACGGCTGCAACTGACCTGACCAACATTCGCAACCGCGCCAAGGTCATCAAGACCGGCAGCGGAACCGCGACATGGACCGACTACACCAGCGCGCTGAACTACGGCTACAGCGACTACCCCACGATTGACAGCGCGTACATCAACACCGCCGCGCAAGGCACGGCACTGGCCCAGTGGCTTGTGTCACAGGCCAAAGACCCCACGCCCCCCGTGCGCGCCCTGCGGTTCACCGCTAACCGCAGCGATGCGCTGATGGTGCAGGCGCTACAACGTGACCTGGGTGACCGCATCACCGTCGTGGATACGGCGATTGCGGGCACGGCTGACTTCTACATCGAAGGCATAGACCATCAGGTGCGTAGCGGCGGCAAAGTGCATGAGGTGAGTTACACGCTGTCCAGCGTCCCCGCAAACCCGGCTCTCATTTTTGGCACGTCAAAGTTTGGCGGCGCCGACGTTTTCGCCTTCTAGGAGGGGGCGGTAAATGCCTAAGACCTATAACACCATTCCGACCGTGGCAGGTGAACGCTAATGGCATGGGTATCACCTACAAACGTCGCAACGGGTGACGTACTCACCGCGAGTAAGTGGAACCAAGAAGTCGTCGGCAATGCGATTATGGGCCGCGCTGTATTCACTAACGAGGCAGCCCGCGATGCCGCTATTTCCTCGCCCGAGGAAGGCATGATTGCTTACCTCACCGCGCCCACGGTGCCAGCGGCGACGGGTGCAACATCAACATCAGTACCAACCGGAATTACGACCATCTATAACGGTTCCGTATGGGTTTGCGTTACCGAAGTCGGCGCGGCCGCAACTGCTGCCTCACAAACATTGACTACATCGACTGCTGATTTGGCAGTGTCGGCCACCAATACCAGCGTAACTTTGGTTACAGGTACGACCGCGTTGGTAATGATGACGGCACGGTTCAACGGCGCTAGCAACTATGGCACGCTCAACGTAAAGACGGGGACTGTTGCCGCCTCATCAACCGGCCAAACGACGCCGGGAAACTTTGGAACCGGGCCGAGTCACGTTGCTTCTCGAACGTTTGTGATGACAGGGCTCACGGCCGGGACAAACACTTTTACTTTGGTTGGGGTAGCAAACGTCGGGGGCGGAACCTTTGACCAGCATAGTTTGGTAGTGAAGGGCATCGCATGAGCGCCGTGACGACTAGCAGGCAGGTGTCCTAATGCCGTGGACGACCCCCGAAACCTTCACCGCAGGGCAGGTGGTGTAAGTGGCCTACATCGCTAGCGCGTTCACCGCAGGGCAGACGCTCACCGCCGCGAGCATGGAGCAACTGCGCGAGAACAACAACTACGGCCACAACGTCTATACGACCGAGGCCGCACGGGACGCCGCGATTACCTCCCCCGTGGAGGGCATGATGGCCTACCTCACCGCGCCCACGGTGCCAGCGGCGACGGGCGACACCACGGCGGTGCCTACCGGCATCACGACCATTTACAACGGCAGCGCATGGGTGTGTGTTACTCCCGTAGCGTCTTACACATCGGCAACGGGAACGACCACCAGCACATCATTTACTGCATCGCTCTCCGGTTCGCCCGGCACGAATACGAGCGTAACGGTGACTACCGGGACGACCGCGCTGGTAGTCGTGACATGCGAGTTATGGAATAACACCGGAGGCAACGGGTCTATTGCTTCGGTCGCAATAAGCGGGGCCACGACTGTCGCGGCTGCCGATGCGCTTGGCGCTAGCAATGCGATTACAACTGCCGTGGGGAGTAGCCGTACTTATGTGGCTACAGGTCTAACAGCGGGAAGTAATACCTTTACAATGCAATACCGGGTTGGCGGTTCTACGGGTAACTTTCGTTACCGTTCATTGGTAGTGCAGGGCATCGCATGACCACCAGCGATGTAGACCGCCTGTATAACGCGCTGGCCGAGGTCGCGCAGGAGGTCCGGTCATACCGCGCGGAACTCAACGGACGCCTGCGCAAGTTGGAGGAGGCCGAGGCCAAGCGCCAGGGCGCAGACGCGGGCAAGGGCACGGTGGGCCGCACGATCATTGGCGTGGCTGCTGTGGCTGCCGCCGTGGGGTCTATCTGCGGAACGCTCATCGCTGTCTTGTGATGCCGACAAACTGCAGACCACATACCGGCGGGGGGCATGATGCCAACGCTCAATGACCTTGTGACTGACGCCGCGCTGCGTGACGTGGGCCGCGTGGTTGAGCGCCCGCTGGGGTCCAACGATGACGGCGGCGGGCCGATCACCAAGATGGAGGCCCACTGGAACATGCGCTATCAGCCGTGGTGCGGGATGGCGTGCAGCCGCTGGCTGCGTGCAGTCCCCGGCGTCACCGATGTGAGCCACCCAAGCACTTACGAGATCGTGCAGCGCGCCAAGCGCAACGGCTGGGTGACCAACCGCCCCGTGCCCGGTGCGCTCATTGTGTGGCCTCCCGAAGGTGGACGCCATGTGGAGATGATCGTGGAGGTGCTGGACCCATCCACCGTTGCCACGGTTGGCGGCAACGTCAGCGACCAGACACAGCGCAAGGTGCGCTCCCTGTCCGGCGCCACGCTGGTGGTGTCGCCCGAACTGCGGAACGGCAAGCAGCGGCGCATGACCTACTGGCTGGAGGACACCAAGGCGCAGCCGCGTCTGGTGGGTCCGTGGCGCACCACCAAGGCGCGGGCAAAGGCGCTCGCCAAGATGAAGCCCGCCGTACGCGCCACCGCCAGGCTTGTGACCACGCCCAAGGGCAGGCCCGCCGTGCTGCTTGGCCCGCGCCGCCTGTACGGCCCGTGGAACGACGCCCAGCAGCGCGATGACGCCCAGCGCGTCCTTCAGAAGCGACTGGGGCGCAACCTGCGTCCGTTCGCAAAGCACACCAGCCAGTCCCCGGCCAAGGCCGAGGGGTTGGGCAAGACCACCTAGGGGGACCAGTTGAACCGTGTGACCTTTGGCCCGGCGTCATGGATTGGCCTGATTGGCGCAGTCGCGGCAGCCGTGGCACCTGTGTTCGGCAACCTGCCGGTGACGTGGGGCGCGACCGTTGCGGCCATCCTTGCGGCGGTGACCATCGTGGGCCGTCAGGCGCAGGCCGTCGTTGCCACGATGTACGACGACAGCACCGCTGATGAACTGCTGTACGCCGAGGACATCCCGGCTGACCCCACCGACGTGCAGCCCGAAGGCTGATGGCAATGGGGCTGCTTGACGACATTGCAAGCGAGTCGCGCCCCACGCCTACGGTGTGCAGCGTTGCCGTGGTGCTAGCCGACATGGACCCCAAAGACCGTAATGACCTTGAAGCGGCGCTGGCCGATCAGGTGACCTACACCCACACGGCCATCACCCGTGTGCTGCGCCGCCGTGGGTACGACATGCACGACAAGCGCGTGGCGAACCACCGCAGGGGGCAGTGTGCCTGCGCTCGCTAACGATCTGGACGACCAGCGCAGGCTGGACGAACTGGAGCGCACATGCCGTCGCCTGCAACGCCAGTTGGCGCAGGCCAAAGCCAAGACGGCAGAACTGACTGAAGCGGTCTATGAAGGCGCCAAGGAAGCCGCGCTTATCCAGGGCACGCCCAAGCCGGTGGCAGCACCCAAAGCCAAGACCGGCAAGGGTGACCCCGAATGGGCCGTCATCCACTTCAGCGACTGGCAGTTGGGCAAGATCGCGGGAAGCCCCGGCAGCCCCGACTACTACGACATGGAGGTGTGCGCGAGGCGCGTGCGCTACGTCGTGGACAGAGTGCGCCGCATCACCGCCATCCAGCGCAAAGACCACCCCGTGCCCGGCTGCCAGGTTCTGTTTGGCGGGGACATGGTGGAGGGCGTGAACATTTTTCCCGGCAACGCCTACGAGGTGGACTCAACTACCTACGAACAGATGATGGCGGCGTCAAACCTCATGGCCGAGGTCGTGCTGACGCTGCTGCAGGACTTCGATGAGGTGCGCGTGGCAAGCGTGCATGGCAATCACGGCAGGTTCGGCAGGCGCGGCGACTACCCGCGCGAGGACAACGCCGACCACATCGCCTACGCCTTGGCCCGCGCGCAACTGACCGGGCAGGACCGCGTGCGGTGGGCCGAGAACCTGCACTGGTTTGAGCGAGTGGACATCGGCAAGTGGACAGGTGTGCTGGCGCACGGGGACCAGATCAAAGGGTGGTCTGGGACGCCGCTTGCGGGCCTGCTGCGCCGTGCGTCTGCGTGGTCTACGTCAATGGGATTTGAGTGGTCTGACCTGTTCGTTGGTCACTACCACCAGCGCGCCATCCTCACGCTGGGCAATGGCGCCGCCGTCAGGATGGTCGCCTCTAGCGAGACTGGGAACGAGTACGCCGCTGAACTTGGAGCGCGCGGCAGGCCGATGCAGGCGCTGGTGTACGTCCACCCCGAGAAGGGCGTGACCACGGGCGAGTACCCCATCTGGCTGGACTAGCCCTTGCGTTTTCTGACGGCGCGGCAGTAGATTGCCGTGCCCATGCGCACGGAGGGCGACAGTGACTACCCCCCCCCCGCTGAACTGACGGAGGCACAGGCGGCGGCGCTGCTTGCCGTTGCTCGCGCTATGTGCGCCGAGGCCGGGCGCCTCCACGCCCACGACGCCGTGGCGCTGCGTCTAGGAGAATCGGCGCGGCGGCTTCGGGCGCTTGCGTGCCCTCCGCAGGGGCAAGCGCGTCGTCAAGACTCACCGGCTGCGTGATCGCAAGCGCACCGGTGCTGCCATCAGCCTCCAGCACGATGTCCGGCATGCCGAACTGCCTGCCAAACATGGTGTCCATGCTCATCGCCAGCACGTCGGCCAGCGCAATTGCGGCATTGAGCAGCAGCGATGAGTTGCCGCGCTCGATCTGCGCAAGCCAATTTTCCCGGTAGCGGCGCCCTACCTTCTCCGCAACGCGGTCGGCAACCTGCGCCTGGGTCATGCCCAGTTCGTTCCTGCGTGCCTTGATGCGCGCCCCGGTGCCGGGCGGCAACTGGTTCTTTTCAGCCATAGACGGGGCAGTGTGACCATCGGGCGGTAGTTGCGCAACCCGTCAAAGGTATAGGGGTGCGGCCTGTGAACCTATACCCCACACTTGTGCGGTGCTAGCGGGAAACCCTTACCCGCCCCGCCTTCTACATTGACGTTGTGTGGTGGTACCGTGCGTGAACACCAATGCATCAACGCACGGAGGTGCGAACGCATGAACACGCATGACACCGACCGCATACGGCGCGCGGTTTTCTACGCCGTCGTGGTGCTGGTCACCGCATGGGTCACCTACACCATCGCGGCATGGCTTACCGCCAGCGCCGCCTACGCCATCACGGGGGTTTAGAAATGGCGCACGCAATCGTCAAGGCGCAGCCGCGCGACCCGGTAGCGGTCGGCACGGTGCTGGCCCAGTCGGGGTACTTCTCCGACGCACGCCAGGCTGCGCAGGCTGCGGTCAAGGTCATGGCCGGTGAGGAACTGGGACTGGGGCCTGTGGCATCCATGACCGGCATCCACATCGTCAAGGACAAGGTGACCGTGGGCGCCAACCTGCTGGCGGCGCTGATACGCAAACACCCTGACTACGACTACGCGGTGAAGGAACACACCGATCAGGTGTGCGCCATCCAGTTCACCTACAAGGGCAAGCCCGCTGGGGTGTCCACGTTCAGCATGGACGACGCCACCAAGGCAGGACTGCTGAACAATCCGACGTGGAAAAAGTGGCCGATGGCGATGCTTTTCGCCCGCGCCATCACGCAGGGACAGCGGTGGTACGCGCCCGACGTGGCCGCAGGCTCGCCGCTCTACACGCCCGATGAGTTGGGCGCAGATGTGGAGTACGACGACGGCGGCGAGATTGTCAGCGTGCGGGTGGACTCCCCCGCCCCACCGCCCCAGCCCGACCCAGAACCCGTGCCGGTGTCGGTTTCCGCCATTGAGGCGCCGGATGACTTCGACCCCAAAACGGTGATCGAAACGCTGAAACAGGAGTTTGGCGCAGAGGTTGTCAAGGGCGCGTTTCAAGATGCGGAAATCACGCGGTTCAGCGACCTGACGCCCGAGCGGGCTGACGCCATCCGTGAGCAGTTGCAGATGGAGGGTGCGGCATGACGGCCCGACTGCGTGAAGCACAAAACCAGTTGGGCCTTGCCGCATACGACGCGGAGGAAGCGGGCCGCACCATCCGGCGCATTGACGCCGTGATGGATGCAGGCGGCTGGGGCCACAACGAAAAGGACGATGCCCGCCAGGCGCTGTCGCGCCTGCAAAGTGCCCAGCAGCGCGTGGAGCGCGCGTTGGCAAGCATGGGCGGCAGTTTCCCAATGGGGGCGTCGTGATGGGGCGCGACTACGAAACACCGGACGACTACCGCGACATGGCAGATGAGCGCGATGCCCACGACGACTGGGTGGAACTGCAGCGCCACGCCGACAAAGAGGAAGCGGCGATCAGGCGTTGGGAGGCCGCGCGGGAAATGCCCTATGAGGATGAGCCGGAACCTGACGACACCATCGCCCACGCCATGTGGCTGCGCCGTGAGGAATACGGCGACCAAGACCCGCCCGACGCGGAGGCAGCGGCATGAGCGGCTGGGGCTGGACGTGGAAGCGCACCAAGCGCGGCGGCATCTACTGGGCATCAACGCTGACCGGGCGCACCTATCAGGTCGCACCAGTCCGTGGCCGCAAGTGGGCGCTGGCGGTCAATGGTGACCAAGTACCGATGACCTTCAACACCTGCGACGAGGCGGCGGTGGCTGCGCTTGCTGAGGACATCGTACGGGAGGCGGAAATGATTGCGGGGGGTGCGGCATGAGCGAGTACCAGGCAGTGACCAACAGCGGGAACCTGTGGGTGCTGCTGCCATCTGGCCAAGTTGGTCAGGTGGTGGCGTGGCAGGAGGCGCTGGATGAAGGCAAGTGGCGGGCCATCGCGGTCTTTGACGGACCGACTGCGGTGACGGTGGATGAGCGCCAGCCGGACTACGCGGGCGCAAGGTTCACCGCAGACTTCTATACCGCGCACGGCTACCCCGAGCAGGTGCAGCCATGACGACCAATGAGGTGCAGCAGTTCATCACCGGGGAACCGGGAACCGATGAGCGCGCGCAGGCGACGCTGGCGGGAATGGCAGCGGTCGGTGTCACGCGGGTCAGCGCCACCCAGGTCGGCCAGTACCAGCGGTGCCCGCGCCAGTGGGCCTACCGCTATGTGCTGGGGCTGAAGGTGGCACCGGACGGCGGGTTGGTCGTGGGGTCCGGCGTCCATCACGCCGCAGAGGTTGGCATGCTGGCCAAGGTGGACACGGGCAACGACCCAGACCCCGAGGACAGCGCGGAGGCTGCTGCGGAGTACGTCAGCGAGCAGGTGCGCTCAGGGGAAGTGAGGATGGAGGACGACGACCAAGGCGGGCTGACTGACCGGGCCGTGCGTATCTCACGCGCGTGGGCCACAGACGCCGCGCCGCTGGTCATGCCGCAGGCCGTGGAGCAGACCTTTGACGTTTCCCTGTCGGGCATCCCGGTCACGGGCCGGATGGATGTCGTCACCGCCACCAGCGTGGTGGACTGGAAAACGTCAGGCAAGTCGCCCAACCCCGACGACGTGCATAAGGCCATCCAGACCAGCATCTACGCACGGGCCACGGGCAAGCCGCTTCAGTTCATCTACTTGGTCAATCAGGTCAAGGGCGTGAAGGTCAAGCCCATTGACGTGAGCCAACCGCAGTCAGATGAGATTGGCAGGCTGGCCGAGTCCACGGTGGGCGACGTGGCCGAGGGCATGGCGCTTGGCGTATGGCCGCGAAACCGCAACGGCTGGCACTGCTCCGCGCGGTGGTGCGGGTACTACGACAGGTGCATGGCAGGGCGTGACGACGCCGCAATCATGGAGCGGGCCGTTGAGGCACGGGGCGCCGCAGGGGTGACGTGGTGACGGCGGTGGTGCGCGTGAACAGGCCCGATGGGACCATCATGCAAGCCTCATCATGGGCTGCGTGGCGGGCGCTTGCGCATTGGCACAGCAGGCGCGTGTGCCACGCATGCGCGGGAGATGGTTACCAGGAATGGATGATTGAGGCATCAGCGGGGACACCCACGCGCTGGTTCAGTGAGGTGTGCCGCAGGTGCCGTGGACGGGGGTGGGTTCGATGAGGCAACTGGCGCTGGCGCCAGAGCCTGTGGCTGTCGTCACCGACACCCAGGCACGCACGATGGCAACCGCTGACGGCCCGGCGACAAGCCGCGCTGCTGCGGTGGCAGCAAGCCCGCGCACCGGCAGCCAGAAGGCGCTGCTGCTGCAGGCGTACCTGTCAGCAGGTGATGCCGGGCTGACCGACGAGGAAGCGGCCAAGGCCACCGGGCTGTATCACCGCGAAGGATGCTGTTGGTGGAAACGCTGCAACGACCTGCGCAATGACGGGTTCATCGCCACAACGGGTGAGCAGCGGCGTGGCGCCGCAGGCCACATGCGTGATGTGTGCGCGGTCACCGTCAGCGGGTTTCTGTCGGTGGAGGTCGCGGCATGAAGGTAGAGCGGCAGGTGCCGGTGGTCACGCTGCGCCCAGTGGAGGCCGCGCAGGCGCTGGGGGTAAGCCCGTCGTGGTTCAACCGGCATGTGGCGACGGAGGTGCCGCAGATACGCAAGGGGGGCATGGTGCTTTACAAGGTTGATGCCCTCGTCAAGTGGGCTGACAACAACACCGACTGGGGGAAGTAATGGAGGACATCAACAACGTCACGCTGGTGGCACGCCTGACGGCCAAGCCGGAAATCAAGGGCAGCGTGCTGCCGCTTCGCTTGGCGTTCACCACGCGCCAGAAGTCTGGTGAGGTGTGGGAGGACCGCAGCAACTATGTGGACGCAGTGGTGTTTGGCAGGAACGCTGACGCCCTGTACGGCATGCTGGACAAGGGCACCCGCGTAGTCGTGGCGGGCAATCTGGAGTGGCGCGAATGGGTAGGGTCAGACGGCGAGACGCGCAGCCGCGTGCAGGTAGTAGCCAGGTCGGTGCAGATCGTGGACGGCGGCAAGCAGCGCCAACCGGCGCTTGCGGGCGCGGCGTCGTCCAGCAACGACGACATACCGTTCTAGTGGGGCCGCGTGACCATCAGGCCGAGGAACGGTTGCAGCAGATAAAGGACCGCGTGAGCGTCAGCGACTGGAACATCAGCCAAGACGCACCAGCCCCGTACGGGCCGGTTGCCTTGGATGACGTGCGCTGGCTGCTTGCCGAGCGCAGGCGCCTTGTTGGCATCCTGCGATTGTTCACGGAGGTAAAGCACTGACCGGACGGAGGCGCAGCGAGCAGGGCATCAGGGTTCGGCACGTCAAGGCGTGCAAGGCCCGTGACGGCGGGCGCTGCAACTGCCAGCCGTCCTATCAGGCGCGGGCATGGTCAGCGGGGGCAGGGCGGTCGGTGTCGCGGTCGTTCCCCTCGCTGGCCGAGGCCCGCGCGTGGCGTGCGCGCATGGCGTCAGGTCAGGCAGATGTCGTGGCAGGCGCAAAGGGCGCTCCAGTGCTTGACGCCCTTGCCCAGCGCGTGCTTGATGAGATGGATGACGGCACCCTGCGAAACCGCAGCGGCGACCCGTTCAAGCCCAGCGTGGTCCGGTCCTATGAGTCGTGCTACACCGAACACATCAAGCCCGCGCTAGGCGGCAGGCGCATCAGCACCATCACCAGGCGCGACGTGCAGGGCGTGGTCAATGAGATTATGGCCCGTGGGCTGTCGGCAAGCACGGCCCGCAACGCGCTGATGCCGCTGCGGCTGGTTTACCGGGTGGCGGTGCGCGATGAACTGGGCGTCACCCAATCGCCCATCACTGGCGTCGAACTGCCAGCGGTGCGTGGCAAGCGCGACCGCTACGCCACGCCCGTTGAGGTTGCTGCGCTGCTGGGTGCGCTGGAGCCGCACGACCGTGGCGTGTGGGCCACTGCCTTCTACTCGGGGCTGCGGCGCGGGGAACTCATGGGCCTTGACTGGGGCCACGTTGATCTTGACGCCAACGTGCTGCGCGTTGAGCGCGCCTACGACCCCGGCAGCAAGACCTACAACACCCCCAAGAGCCGCGCCGGGGTACGCACGGTGCCCATCATCAAGCCGCTGCGCATGGCCCTGCTTGAACACCGCATGCAACTGGGGCGCACCACCGGGCTGGCCTTTGGCCGCGCTGCAGCATTGCCGTTTAGCAGCGAAGCGGTTAGCAAGCGCGCCAAGCGTGTGTGGACCGCTGCCGGGCTTGCCCCCATCACCCTTCACTCATGCCGCCACACATTTGCCAGCCTGATGATCGCCGCTGGGGTGAACGCCAAGACGCTGCAGGAGATTGGCGGCTGGTCGTCCATCGCCATCGTCTACGACCGCTACGGCCACCTGATGCCGGGCGCTAGGGATGAGGCGGCGGGTCTGCTGGAGGCATACTTGGAGGCCGCATTGCAGTGATGTATCGCTTGGACACCGGCATGGGCATACGGGGTGAACGCCCTGCACACGGGCACATTAGATTGGGTCTTGAAAACCACTGTCCGGTTCACGCCGGACCGGGGGTTCGAATCCCCCCCCCTCCGCTTTGCAATGGGAAATCCCTGCACACAGGCAGGCATCCGACCTGTGGTGTAGAACACCGCCCACCAAGCAGTTACACGCTACGGAGGGCATAGATGGGCATTTATCGGCGGGTCACTTGGACACCACTTGGACATTTCGCACGCCTTGTACCTGTAGGCCTTGTGGTGGTAGGCGCTGTGGTGGTGCCGTCCCAGGCACAGGCCCAGCCATGCGATGCGCACACGGGCGCCGCCAAGCGGGCGTGCGTTGCGCAGGCCAAGCGCGATGCGGCGACTTGGCCCAAGTACCCCGTGACCATGCGTGACCTGACGGTGCGCGGCGTTCAGTGGCGCAAGTTCGTGAACCTCGCGCGCTGCGAGGCGGGCAACGGGTCGGGCGCCTTCGGGGTCAAGTGGAATACACCCAGCGGCTGGCGATGGCAGGGCGGTCTT
>Ga0208005_1000352_pt1 | contig 17851 bp, 19 predicted proteins | sample DEB19_08_DNA_3_FD_184530 | JGI IMG/M metagenome (GOLD analysis project Ga0208005, IMG submission 184530) | Aqueous microbial communities from the Delaware River and Bay under freshwater to marine salinity gradient to study organic matter... | ecosystem: Environmental > Aquatic > Marine > Coastal... | reverse complement strand
AGAAGAGCGTTGCGGATCTGTTCACGTCCACTCAGTGGTCGCAGAACGTGTCTTTGTCGGCCGCTCAGCAGTGGTCGAACGACACTGTCACGTCGAACCCGATTCCGCAGATGGACACCGCCGGTACGGTTGTGCTCGAGAACTCCGGCTACGAGCCGAACATCTCGATCGTTCCGCATCGCGCGATGGTCGCTGCCAAGAATCACAGCTCGATCATCGATCGTATCAAGTACACTTCTATCGACATCACGCCCGCGATGCTGGCTGGATTGTTCGACACTCAGAAGTTGCTTGTTCCGAAAGCAGTGATCGACACGGCCGCCGAAGGCATCTCGTCTTCGATCTCGGCTCTGTGGGGCGACAACGTGTTCCGCGGCTACCGCCCGGACAGCGCTGGCCCGCTGAAGCCGTCGTGCGGATACGTCTTCCGTTCTTCGAAGCCGCTCGTGAAAGGCTGGCGCGAAGAGCGTCGGGCTTCCGATGCGATCGAAGTCGGCATGTTGTATCAGGCGAAAGTCGTTGCCAGCTTGGCCGGCTACCTGATCAAAGACGTGCTCGCTTAATATTCCCGATCTTTAAAGGCTCGGGGACTTCGGGTCCCCGAGAGCCGCTCTCACAACTCAATACACTAACCGGAGATGAAACAATGGCTAATGGAACCGGAAGAGCCGAGAAAGAAACCGTTCACTCAGCAGACAAGTCGAACGTGATCTCGCCCGAAGACATCAACACCCTCGACACAGAACGCAAAGACAAGTACCTCAAGCGTCTCAAGAAAGAGAACGAAGAGGGAAAGAAGGCTTTCGTTCGCGTTGATCAGTGGCTTGTCGTTGAAGGCAAGAAAGTGCTGCGCAAAGAGCGCAACGCTGCGGGCTCAGAGTACACGCACTACCTGTTCAATCGTGAGCGCTACGTCGATGAATACAAGCAGATCGAGCGCCGCGGCGGCTATGAGCTGACGAACCCCGACACTGGCAAGACTGTGTTTCTTCCGCTCAAGACTGTGAACGGCAAGGACTTCAAGTCTCGCAGCACGAAAGGATAAGACGACATGGCGATGCTCACACTCGCACAGCTTCAGACGATCATGATCGATACCTCGCTCTCAGCGAGTTCGGTGACGTCTGATCTTGCGAATGCGTGCATCGCTGACGCTGAAGGCGAGATCAAGACTGCTCTCGCCCAGCGCTACGACGTCTCGACTGCGTACTTCAACACGACGACTTCGGTCCCGCCCGTGTTGACAAAGATCTGCAGATGGATCGCGGCGGGCCACGCGTACACACACTTCTCGCGCGGTGGCAAAGACGCACTGAAGCGTGCTGAGCACTACATGAAGATGGGCAACGAAGCTCTCAAGTCGATCGTCGAGCGCAAGTCCGACATCGTGGACTCGAGCGGCAACGTGCTCGATGAGCGCTCAGACGGCTATCAGGTGCTGTCGAACACTGACGACTACTCTCACACATTCAACGAAGACGACCCGAAGCTGTGGGCCGTGGATCAAGACAAGCTCGACGACATCGAAGACGAACGCGACGCATAGACACAGGGAGGTTCTCATGCACACGCAACGGGACTGGATCGCAGAGATTCTGTTCGCATTCATCATTGTATGGGCCGCTGTGATGTGCTCGGGCGCGATCGCTCAAGAGAACGTCTGCGACTTCCCGCGCAACAACAAGTTCATCGCGCCGATCGAGGCGAGCGGTGTCCGATACAAGACGTTCCGTGCCGCGATCGCAGCCGTACAGAACGCGTACGCGCCGATCGTTGCAGCTCATGGCGCGAAGCTCGTGATCAACGACATGTGGTCTGAAGGCGAAGTCAACGCTCAAGCGTATCGCATCGGCAACGAGTGGCACGTAGACGCTTTCGGTGGCCTGGCGAGATACCCGGGCATGAACAAAGGCGGGTATCTGACTGTGCTGTGTCACGAAGTCGGCCATCATCTCGGCGGCTTGCCGCGATACAACCGCAACACGGACTGGGCGTCAGTTGAGGGTCAAGCAGACTACTGGGCCGAGAGCTGCATGCGTGCAGTCGCGCCGTCGCTCGCTCGCTCGGGCGCTCAATCACTCGGCAACGTGCTCGCTGATCTGAACGGCGAGCGTGCACCGAACTTCTCTACGCCGGATCCGAGTCGCGTTTCGCGCACGTACGAGGGTCACCCGCGGGCTCAGTGTCGGCTCGACACGTATCTTGCGGGCATCAAGCGCTGGCTCAGGCCGGCGTGCTGGTATGCCGGATGAGCGACGCAGAGATCAGATTCGATTCTGTCCGAGCTGAACGCTTCTTCGAGTCGATCCGACAGAACATCAAAGACATCGAGACAGGGCACCGGGCGTATGTGAATGCACTCGGTGCTTTCGTGTTTCAAGACATCATGGAGCACTTCGACAAAGAGCAGGGCCCGCAGCGCAAGTGGCAAGGCTGGTCGAAAGTGTACGCACAGCGCATGGCGCGAGTCGGCAAAGGCGGCAACAAGATCCTGCAAGACAACGGACATCTTCGTCAGTCGTTCAAGCCGACGAGCTGGCGGATGCGTTCCAAGGGCATTGAGTGGTACAACAATGCAAAGACGGCGAAAGGCTTCCCGTACGCGTACGCGCACAACGAAGGCGGGCCCGTGATGCCGAAGAGAGAGTTCATGTGGCTCTCGAAGAAAGCGATTCAGCGCATCTCAGCATTGACAGCGAAGTGGATGCTGAGCGGAAGTGAGAAGGGGGCCTGATGGGAATCATTCACGCAGTCAGATCAGATAGTGCCACATTCGACGCGAGATTCTCGTACGGCGGCAAGACCCCCGGCTTTGTTCAGCAGAACTCTGCTGTGAACCCACCTCTCTACGAAGCTGACGCAACTGCTATCGGCGGCAACCGAATCAATATGGACCGCGGCTCAGCGATCGCTCGCGCGATCGTCTGGAACGCGATGAAGATCAAAGACGTCAGTACGTCTCGTGCGATCTCTGTTCTCGTGCGACTGAAGCTCGGTGCGAACGGCGCTGCGCTCGGCATCTGGTCGCGCGACGGCAACATCATGAACTGGGGCACGAACCGGATCACGATTCACGTCAACGCTTCGAATCAATGGATAGCGAACGGCACGAACGAGTACGGACAGACGACGCTGAATGCGATCAACTTCGGCACTCAGAACGTCGGGACTGCGAACTGGGTTGACGTCGTCTTCACATGGGACGGCACTACGACTGCGAACGCTGCGAAGCTCTACATTGACGGCGTTCTTCTCGGCTCTGGCACAGCCAGCGCTGCACTCAATGCGACATTCGACTGGCGCTCTTGCACATCTCTCGCTCTCGGCGGCGTCTCTGGCGCGAACAACGCTCGCATGTATGTGAACGAGTTCGTCGTGTGGGACAGCGTGATCGATCCGACGAACATCACTCTGACGTCGGGTGCAGGTGGCTCTTTGAACGGATCCGCACGCACAGCGTTCGTCGATGTCACTGCATTCGACGGCATCAGCAGCTCGGACCCGGGCATAGCGAACGTGAAGACTGGCATCGGGTACACGATCAACGGCACGTCTCTGACGGGCACGTACACGGGCGCTGATCGCTGGTCGGATCCGGGCGCTGCGAACGTGCTCTCTGCGACTTCGTATCTTGCGAACGGTGTGACTCAGACGGGCTCATACAACCCGCCCACATCGACGAACCCGGGTGCTGCGAACGTCGTCTCGGGCATCAGCTACATCATCAACGGCTCGACTTTCACTGGGTCTTTGAGCATTCCGCAGCCTGTCGTCGTCGATAGTGCGCTCGACATCGGCGCACTGAAAGACGTGATCAAGGACACTCTCGACACGAACAACGTCGCCGTTGGAGCTCCTGTCGCGGATCTTTCTGCGAACATGTCGAAGCGTGTGCAGAAAGTGCTGACTGTGAACCCTGAAGACATCATGCCGACGGCGAATCTGATGCCTGCAGTCTGCATCTACACGGCTTCAAAGACGCCGCGGCCTCGACAGATCGGCATGAATCAAGTCGCCGTGAAGCGCGAAGCTCGTGTCGTGATCACGATCGCGGGACTGGTCTGGAATCAGAACTTTCAAGCGAACGTCTACGACGACAAGGCGTCGCGCGATCTTGAATACCTCATGGAGAATCTTGAGAAAGTGCTGCGCGGGTATGCTGAACTGGGCGGCGCGAAGTGGCAGTTCCCGAGCGAAGTCACGTATCACTCGGCAAGTCTTGACGAACAGACCCACTTCAAGGTTGGCTTCATAGATGTAGAGTTCGTGTACTACTACTGAACGAAGGGAATCACTTTGAAGATCGACAAGAATACGACTGTGGCTCAGTCGAAGAATGCATACAATCAATGGGCCCCGCTCTGGCGAGAACACGCAAAGACCCACTCAAAGTTCGCACCGTTTCGCCCGCTGTCAGACTTTCTGAACATCGGTGTCGGCAAGGCTTGTCTGCTCGTAGCGAACGGCTTCTCGTTCGAAGAGCACATCGAGACGATCAAGCTCTATCAGCATCACGTTGACATCTTGTGCTGTGACAAGACGCTCGGGCACTTGCTTCGCCACGGAATCAAGCCGACGTACTGTCTCGTCGCTGACGCTGTCGTGAGCTACGAGAAGTACTGCGAGCCGTACAAGGATCAGCTTCAAGACACGATTCTCTTCGCCACCGTGACGTGCAATCCGAAGTGGACCGATGAGCAGAACAACTGGAAGAAGCGCTACTTCTTTGCGAACACGGACGTGATTCACTCAGAGCTTGAGTTCTCGAAGCTCTCTGGATGTCCGAACAGGATACCTGCAGCGACGAACGTGTCGAATGCGATGGTCGTGTTCTTGACTCAGTCGGACAATACGGGCCGACGGAACTTCTTCGGGTACGACAAGCTGCTCTTGATCGGCTTCGACTATTCGTGGCGCTACGGCGGCAAGTACTATGCGTTCGACGAAGACGGCAACGGCAAGGCGAACTACATGCGTCACGTCTACTGCGTCACCAAAGGCGGGACGTACGCATACTCGAGCACGAATCTTCTCTACAGTGCTCGCTGGCTCGAGCAGTACATCAAGGGCTTCAAGCTTCCCGTCGTTCAATGTTGTCAAGAAACTGTACTATCAATCCCGTACAGCGGCGATCTTGCGAAGCAGATGCAGTACGAGTTCAGGCGAGGCGACGCGACTTTCGTACGAGAGGAGCTTGAGAAACGTGACAAACTGATTCGACGGGCCCAAGATATAGAGCAGAGAGTCATTCAGATCGGGACTGAACACTACTACAATTTCGTAGGTTCACTTTAAGGAGGATACATGGGTGTAGGTGACGGCGCACTAATCGGTGGTCTGAGCTACGCAGCAGTCGGACGCGAGAACGTCTTCAAGACTTACAACACTTGCACCGCAGCTCTTCCGTTTCTCTCTTGTTCAATCAAGACCTCGCGCGAGAACGCTGCCATTGAGCAGATCGATCGCGCCCGCGTCTACAGCGAATCACATCAGGGCATGAAGAAAGTCGAAGGCGACATCGAGTTCCCGGTCTGCGTAGAAGCAACCGCTCTCGTGTATCTGCTGCAGAACGCTTTCGGCGGAACGATCTCCAGCGCGACAGCGACTGGCGACACGGCCGGCGCTGTGAGCTTCGATCACACGATCGACATCGGACTCTTCGATCAGTCGATCAGCTCTGTGTGCATGAACATCCGCAAGGGTGACTCTCTCGGCGGGAAGATCTTCGAATACAGCGGCGGCCGCGTTAACGAGTTCATGCTGCAAGCCGAGATGGAAGAAGTGCTCAAAGGCAGCGCGTCTCTCATCTTCGTTGACTCGACAAAGACCTCGAACGACGTCTCTGCAGCTCTGACTTCGAGCTCCTTTGAGCCGCTGAGCTTCGTGAACGGCCGCGTGAGTGTCGAGGGATCTCTCGCATCTCTGACTACGTCTTCGTACTGGAACGTGCAGTCAGTAGAGATCGGATTGAACAACTCGCTCAAGAGCGACGGTGCTTCTGGCCGAATCGGATCTTCTGTGCTCGACGTTCTTCCGGCTGGAATGGTCGGCTTCACATTCAACATCACGATGCGATTCAACACGACAACCGCGTACGATGCGATGCTTGCGAACTCGGTGTTCGCGGCTGAGTTCGAGTTCCAGGGCTCGACTCTGAGCGGCTCGAAGCTGCGGCGCTCGCTGAAGTTGACGATGCCGAAGATCAAGATCGTCGAAGCTGGCGATCCTGAGATCGGCGGGCCCGACGAAGTTCTGACGAGCGAACTCACCTGTCTCGTTCTCAAAGACAACTCTTCGGCGACGGGCTACGCGATGCGCGCCGTAGTTCGAAACGCGGTGGCAAGCTATTGATGGGCACTCTGACGCGTCTTCTATTCGGTCGCTCTCTCAAAGATGCGCTGAACAAGACGCGTACAGTGCGAGTCCATGGCGTGAAGTTCACTATCAAGAAGATCGATCCGGTCGCACACTTGACCGGATCCAAAGTGATGCTTCAGCACTACGACGAGTACAAGGGCAAGCGCGAAGCCGCAAAGCAGATGCACAGCGACGCAGATCTCATGAAAGCCACGCGCGAGCACTACAAGGACGTGTTCTTGACTTGCGTCCAGTGGCCGAAGCTGTGCCGCAAGCCTGAAGACGCAACTCAAGATGTGATTCCCGTTGATCACCTGCTGACTGAGTGGTCGCTCGCAGTTGAGCTGTACATGAGCATCATCGAGTTCACGTACGGCAAAAAAAAAATCCAGAGGTTCAGTACCTCGCTCGCCCGAAGCTCGTAGAGATAGACATCATCGCGCGGCGCTATGGTAAACTCCCCTCTGAGATCATAGAGCGGCCGATCGAGAGCTATCAGTTCGACACTCTCGTAGCACAAGCAGGGCTCGATGAAGAGCAGCGTCTCGAGAAGAAGAGACAGCGTGCGATGAACATGAAGCGCAGCAGGGGGCGATAGATGGCACAAGAAGAAGCAACACTACTGCTCCGGATCAAGAAGCTCGGTGCCGACGCTCTCGATGAAGTCACAGACAAGATAGGTTCTCTCAAGACACTCGTCTTCGCGGCGGGTGCCGCGATCGCGGGCTTCGCGTACGCGTCAATCAAAGCATTCCGCGAACAAGAACTCGCGTCGAATCAACTCTCTCAAGCGATGGTCCAGCAGGGCGTGTACACGACCGAGCTGAAGAAGAAGTACGACGACATGGCCTCTGCTCTGCAGAGAGTCACTACGTTCGGCGACGAGCAGATCACCGCAGCTCAAGCAACACTTCAAGCATTCGTCGGACAGCGCGAAGTCACTGAGGGTCTGGTCAAGGCGACGCTCGATCTCGCAGCAGCCAAGGGCATGGATCTGAACAGTGCTGCGCAGCTCGTCGGCAAGTCTATCGCTGGCGAAGCGAATGCTTTGCAGCGCTACGGGATTGAAGTCGAGAAGTCTTCAGACAAGACGCAGAAGATGGCGAACGTGATCGACGCGCTGAACTCTAAGTTCGGTGGCCAGGCGTCTGCGATGGCTCAAGGGTTGGGCTCAATCGAAGTGATGAAGAACGCGATGAGCGACTTCATGGAGACTGTCGGACAGCGTCTCGCGCCGCTCGTGACACTGGGCGCTCAAGCCGTGACGAAGCTCTTTCAGACGTTCAGCGGTGGCAGTCCGATTCTTGACGACATCATCCGCGGGCTCTATCAGCTCACAGCTCAAGCGATACTCTTCGTGCGCGACTTTGAAGTCGTCGGCAAAGTGATCGGCAACGTCTTCGGCGGGCTTGTGGGCACGATCGCAAACCTTGTTCAAGGCAACTGGAAGGACGCGTGGAACTCTGCGAAGAGCATCGTCACCGTCTCGATGGACGACATCACGGAGTCGAACAAGAAAGCGTACGACCGAATCGCGGGCCTTGAAGCTGCGTATCTCGAAGGCAAAGAAGGCAACCTGCGCAAGGAAGAAGAGCTGATCAAAGCTTCGAACGAGCGCAAGAACGCTCTGCGCGAAGAGCAGTCGATGAAAGAAGCTGAGAAGCAGCTCGAACTCGACATCGCAAAGCAAGACCGAATGATCGCTGAAGCCGAGATGGAAGGCATGGACCAGCAGCAGAAGCTGGCTCAGCAGATGAAGTTCTTGGATGAGAAGATCAAGAACGAAGAGAACTTCCACAAGAAGCAAGATCTCGTGCGTCAACGTGGCGATCTCGCTGAAGCTCAAGCGAACGCGATCAAGCAGAAGAATCAGGAAGAGCTGAACAAGAAGCGCGTGCAGGATCAGGAAGCGACTCTGAACACGATCGCAACTCTGCAGCAGTCGAACAACTCGACTCTCGCCGCGATCGGGAAGGCTGCTGCGATCACGCAGATCGCCATCGAGACGCCGGTTGCGATCGCAAAGGCTCTCTCGGCATTCCCGCCGCCGTTCAACTTCGCAGCAGCTGGACTTGTCGGCGCTGCGATGGCAGCTCAAGCCGCACGTATCGCTGGCGTTCAGCTCGCTGACGGGGGTATCGTGAGCGCGCGCCCGGGCGGCATTCAAGCAACGATCGGTGAAGGCGGGCGAGACGAAGCTGTGATTCCGCTTCCTGACGACTTCGATCCAGATCAGGGACTGGGCGGCGGCAAAGTCACGCTCGTTGTCAATGGGCCGATTCTCGGGAACGAAGATCAAGCTCGCCAGTTCGCGGTGGCTATCGATAGAGAGCTTCTGAAGCTTAGACAACGCAACGAGAGCGTCGCATTCGATGAGGGGACATTCTGATGGAGTTCTTGAACAAGTCGTTCTTGCAGACATCAACACAGATCGCAGTCGGATCGAACTCGCTTCTCGCTGACAGGATCATGTCGAGAGACGCGACAAAGCAGTACTTCTCAAGCGGGTACAATAGCGACTCGCTCACGGCGTCGATCACGATCACGTTCGACACGACTCAGTCTGTCTCGCGGCTCGCTCTGGCTGGACTGAATCTCAAAGAGTTCTCGATCTTCTATAACGGCGTCACGGCGAACACGTTCGCGCTGACGAGCACGGGGGCTACGACGACGTCCAGCTGGAACGCGAACTCAGAGACTGCGATGTTCTTGACGTGCACGCCAGTGACGAACGTGACGTCGATCACGATCGACATGAAGAAGACGCAAGTGGCGAACGCTGAGAAGGCGATCGGGTATCTGTACATCGGCTCACAGCTTCTCGACTTCGAGCGCATCCCTGCAGCTTCTCAGTTCACGCCGAAGATCGACTCTGAAGAGATCGTGCACAAGATGTCGGATGGCGGAACGAAGATCAACGTGAAGGATCGCAAGCACGTCGTTGACATCAAGTTCAAGTACGTCTCGCGCACGTTCCGCGATTCCCTGTACGACGTGTACACGACTGACGATGAGTTCGCGTTCGTCGCATTCCCGACTACTACAGCATGGGACGAGATCATGTTCCCGTGCGTGTGGGAAGGCGACTTCGACTTCCACAAGTACAGCGACAACAACCCGGGCGCGGGCTTCGATGGAATGATCAGACTGAGAGAGACGCCGACATGATCACTGAAGCAGTCAAGCAGAACGTAGTTCGCAACAAGAGCCGGGTCTTTCGGCGTGCGTACATCAAGCGCATGCTGAGCACGGGCGCGTTCGAGAGTGACTGGCTTGAGATCACCAAAGACGTGAAGCGCTTCGGCAAGATCACGCAGTCTGTGGACGCTGATCGATACAACAAGGTCGTGTTCCGCTCGACGAACATCACAGTGAACAACGAAGACGGATCCTATCTCGACGAAACAGATTCGCGCTCGATGTGGTACGGCTACGCGACTCAGCAGCGCACTCTCGTCAAGATCGAAGCGGGCTACGAGCATGTGACTCTCGGTGCTGACGGCATCTATCAGCGCTCGCAGTCGCCTGGCGCTCAGTGGGACGTGTCCTACTGGGACGAGTCTGATGTGTGGGACGAGCGTCCGATTCAGTTTGTCGGACTGATCAGCGGCGACGTGAACCTGACTTCACAGTACGAAGTGAACATCAACGTGATGCCGCTGCTCGACGTGTTCCGCAACTTCCCTGCGCAGTATCTGACGGGCTTCACATCGACGGGCTTCACGGCTTCGCAGTTCTGCGAGCTGCTGCGCGATCAGACTGACGGCGCTGGGAACTACGTCTTTCGCCCGTTCTTCGACAACACGACGACGAACTGGAACATCGAGACGACTACGCAAGTCTACTCGCAGCTCAACACATCGACTTCGAAAGAGCTGATCAACACGAACGTGTGGGAAGTCGTAGAGAAGCTCGCTGAAGCAGAGGGCTTCGTCGCATACATCTCGAACGACGGCGGCTTCAACTTCACGTCGCGCGATGCGCAGACGACGACGGCGGCGTACGAGTTCTTCGGGCTGGGCGAGGTCCCGAACCGAGAGTGGGGACACACGATCAAGAAGATCGAGAAGTTCGGGCGTGTGTACTCGAAGTTCTACTCGCGCGTGAGCGTGCAGTATCGAGAAGACAACACGACTTCGAGCTACGAGATCGTCAGTTCAAGCTTGACGGTGGCCGGCAACAACTTGCCGTGGATCTACGGACAGAGAACGCTTCAGATCACGAACTTCTGGATCGCGGGCGCGACGCAAGCCGCGGCGATCGCTCAAAGCACATTCGACAACGTCTCTGCAGTCAAGCGAGAGCTGGCGTTCACGACGTGCTTCATCCCGGGACTGAACGTGCTCGACCGAATCCGCGTGAGCTACGATCCGTCTACTGACAACGAAGAGTCGCTTTGGGATCTGAACAACTGGGGCGATACGACGGCGGCGGCTCTTGCCGACGATCTGATCTGGGACAGCTCGCGCGGCGACTCGTTCTTCTTGAGCAGTGAAGAGATGAACATCATCAGCGTTGAACTGGATCTCGACAAGCTGGAGAATAAAATCGTAGCGAGGGAGACATAGATGTCGAACACATTGAGCGGATACAACACATTCGTAGCGCGAACGCTGATCGAGAGTTCGAAAGTCAACGAGAACTTCACGACGATCAAGAATCGGGCGGCACTCTGGCAAGCGTACTCGGTGACGGCGGCACAGCTCGCAGCTATCGGCGCGACGGTGACCGGACAGCTTGCGCTCTTCTCGCTTTCTTCGACAGAGGTTCTCGACGGCTTCATCGTGAAGCACTCGACGGCTTTCTCGGGCGGCGCGATCTCGTCAGGAGTCGTGCGCTGCGGGCTTTCAAGCAACGACGGCTACTTCACGGACGACTTTCAAGTCGTCACGCAAGCAGTCGCGGCGGCGGCGAATCTCGCCTCTTCGAACCTTTCGCCTTTGTTCACGAACACAACGGTGTATCTCACGGCGTCGCTCACCGGCGGCAACTTGAGTGCACTCGCAGCAGGAGGATTGACAGTATATGTACGACGCGCAGAACTACCTTAATAAGATCAAACGTTTGATTCTAATCTTGCCGATGTTGTTGCCGATCTTTGCGCACTCGCAAGCGGTGATCAAAGGCGACATGGTATCGATTCGTGAGACGACGATTCCATCTGCATGCTGGCCCGGACAAATTCGAAAGAGTTCTGCCGATAGCAAGCTGAAGTCTTGCTTGCCGGCCGGAACATTCGACGAGTTCACGCTGAATACTGCGACGCAGACGCTCACAGGCAAGACGCTGACAAGCCCGACGATCAATACGCCGACGAGCGACGTCGTCAACTTCGACGACCAGGCTTCGACGCCGTCGAACCCGTCTGCGAACTTCTACAAGCTCTACTTCAAGAGTGACGGGAATCTCTACAAGCTCAACTCAAGCGGCACAGAGACGCAGATTGATGTGGCAGCTGCGACCACGCCCGATCAGTCGTACGAGATCTCGAACTGCTCGATCGCAACGAGCGTCTCAGGCAACGCTCTGACGATCGCACTCAAAGACAAGAGCGGGTCTGATCCGTCTGGATCCTCGATCTGCAAGATCGGCTTCAGAAGCTCGACTGCGGGCACGGGAACGTACGTGCAGCGCTCAGTGTCGGCTGCGACGTCTGTCGTAGTCTCGTCCGGATCCACTCTCGGACATGCCAGCGCCCGCACTTCGTACACGTACGTCTATGCGCTCGACAACGCTGGCACTGTGGAGCTGGCCGTCTCGTCACGCTACTTCAGACCGAACGACAGATGCACATCTACAGCAGAAGGCGGCGCTGGCGCTGCTGACTCGGGAACTACGCTCTACTCGACTACGGCTCGCACAAGCGTCGGTTGTCGTGTGCTCGCCATGCTGACAGATTCGCAGACGACTGCGGGAACTTGGGCTTCGAACGTGAGTCAGATCGATCTCACACCGTTTGAGCCGATTCGCCCGCGCGTGCGCTACACGTCTGACGCCGGCAACGTGATGACTCGGAATAGCTGGACGACGCTTTCGTGGGAAGATCTCGACACGGATCCGTACAATGCGTACTCGGGGGGCACTTTCACAGCACCTTGGGACGGGAACTACTCGTTCGCAACTGGCGCTGAAGTCGGCGGCCTTACAGGCAACTCGATCACCGTTATTCGTGCGGCTCGCGGCGGAACGGTCTTTCAGCATGGACCGGAGTGTCGCGGCGGCGGAGATCCGTACAGCGCTACGTCGGCTCTGTGCAACATGTCTGGAACAGTCTATCTGTCGGCTGGCGATACTCTCGCATTCGCTTTCTGGTTCGATGATTCAACTGCGAACAGAAACTTGACCACGACGACGGGCGCGAACAACACAGTGATCACATGGACGGGCTTCTAAAACAGGGGGAAGTGCGATGCCGGATACTATAACAGAATACAACACGTTCGCTGCGGGCACGAAAGCTCGCTCAAGCCAAGTGAACACGAACTTCTCGAACTACCGCGGTACTCTTCTGCCGATCAACACTGACACGGCGACTTCGTCGAACAGAACGCACAACCTCGGCACGTCTGAGCACCGATGGAAGACGGCTTTCTGTCAAGAGATCGACTTGCATACGTCTACTACGACTGCGGGTCTTCTCATCAAAGGAGATACGTCAGTCACGACCGGCGCGTACTTATTTCAGATCGGCGGAACTACTTGCGCACAGCTCAACGCGAACGGCTTCACGGGCGAGAGCATCGTGGCCACTTCACGCCAGACGACTGCCGTGACATACACAGCGAGCGGAACTTTCACAGTGCCGACTGGCGTTGAAGTGATATGGGTGCTCGGTTGCGGAGGCGGAGGAGGCGGCGGCGGTGGCGGCGGCGGAACAGCGACTGGCTCGCATGGCGGCGGTGGCGGCGGTGGCGGCGGCTCGTTTCTTAGCTGGGTCCCGTTCCCTGTCACTGCAGGTGATGTTCTCTCGATCACTGTCGGCGTCGGCGGAAGTCTCGGCACTGGCGGAATCGGCAACGGCGCTCAAGGGAACTCGGGCGGGAACGGAACGAACACGACGATCACTCGCAGCGGCTCGACACTGATCACGATCAAAGGCGGGCGAGCTGGAGCTGGCGCGAACGGATCGGGCGGCGGCGGCGGAGGCGGATCGGGCGGCGCTGCGACTGCATCTGAAGGACGAACGGGCGGCGGCAACGGCGGGGCGGCGGGCGCGAACGGCGCTGATGCTGATGCGACACCCTACGCACAACTCGGACTCGCTGCGGGCGCGGGCGCGGGCGGATCGGGCGGAGGTGGCGGCAACGGCTACGGCGCGGGCGGCAACTCGGGCGGAGGCGGCACTGGAACTGCTGGCGCGAACGGCTCGAACGGCACGTACGGCGGCGGTGGCGGCGGTGGAGGCGGTGGCGGCAACAACAATGCGGGCGGCAACGGCGGCACCGGCGGCAACGGCATCGTGATCATTCACTATCAGCGACGCTAAGATTCTTGACAGTCTTCAGTACGCTCTGCCACGCTTGATGTGTGCTGAAGACTGTGAATCATTTCATCTATCGACTGAAGTATCGCTATGGGAAGTATCTCCCTCTTTCTGTTCCTGTTGACGTGTCACTTGAGCTGTCCAGCGCTTGCAACATGGCTTGCGCGTACTGCTATCACAGTGACAAAGAGAACTTGCCGTTCCGACAGGCGTTCATGGCGAAAGAAACGGCGTTCAAGATCGTCACGCAAGCCGCGGAAGCGGGCGTTCACTCGCTCAAGTTCAACTGGAAAGGCGAATCGACACTCAACCCGCACTACCGGGCTATCACCGAGCATGCAAAGTCGCTTGCAAGAGGGTCTACGTTCATCGACAGACTTGCGAATAGCAACTTCAAGATCCATCCCGCAAAGCGAGAAGACGTCTTCCACGGACTCGCCGCTCTGACGAAAGTGAAAGTCTCGTACGACAGCTTCCGCAAGGAAGTCTTCGAGACGCAGCGTGCGCAAGGCGATCACGCTCTCACGTCGCGCAACATCGACATGTTCTACAATCACCCGGCTCGTATCAAGTCAGAGACGCGTCTTGTGATTCAGGCCGTGCGTACGAAGCTCAATGCTGACGAAGACATCGCGGGACTGTGTCAGAAGCGCTGGCCCGAAGCTGAGATCAGCATTAGAGATATGGTCGCCGGCCGCGTTGAGAACGACAAAGTTGAAGCTCTCGAAGCTCGCTCGCGCGACACGTCAGAGCGTCAGTCTTGTCTGCAAGCTCATGTGCGTATCATCTTCAATCACGCGGGCCGCGCGTTCCCGTGCTGTCCAGACGTGAAAGAAGAGCTGATGATCGGTGACATCAACAAGCAGTCACTGGTCGAGATCTTTCGTGGGCACTACGCTGAGAAGCTGCGTGACGATCTGAGAAGCGGCGAAGCGTTCAAGCTGGATCCGTGCAAGGGTTGTTCGTCGTTTGAAACGTACAAGGGCTTCAAGCCCAAGTGGGAATCGTAGCTATACGATAGGGGATCAGTATGAAGACAGCGATCATCGTCTGCGCAAGACTTGCGAGCCGACGTGTTCCGAACAAGTGCGCTATTCAGATCAACGGCAAGAGCATCTTGCATCATCTCCACGACAGACTGAGAAAGACCGGACTGCAGATCATCTACGCAGTGCCCGCTGCTGAATCGAGCTACTTCACGCAGCTCATCGATGGCTTCGACGGCGCTGAGATGTACATCGGGCACGACGAAGACCCGCTTGCGCGCATGTATCACGCAGCGAAAGCGTACAACGTGGATCTCGTCGTTCGCGTCACACACGACAAGATCTTCGTGGACACTGACTCGATGTTCCGCATGATCGATGAAGCACGCAGATTCAACCTGCACTATGTCTACGGATCCGGTCTGATGGCTGGGACTGGCTGCGAAGTGATCGCGTTCACGGCTCTCGAAGAAGCTGCTGCCAAGTACAAGAAAGTTGAGCATGTGAGCTACGCGATTCGCACTGTCACAGAGCGCCAGCTGGACATGCGGCCGGCTCAGTCCGACTTCATCGGCCACCGTCTTCTGATCGACTTCCCGGAAGATCTTGAGCTGATGAAGCGCATCTTCGGCATTCTCGGCAACGACTGCGATCTCGAAGAAGTGCAGTCTCTTCTGCTCAACAACCCGTGGCTCGCTGAGATCAATGAGATGCCAGTCGTGACTGTCTACACTTGCGCGTACAACGCCGAGAAGTGGCTTGATCAGTGCATGGGCTCAGTTGCGATGCAGAAGCGCTTCAACGATCACGAGTATCTTCTGATCGACGACTGCTCGACTGACAAGACGGCTCTTCTGATGTCGAAGTTCTCGTCGAAGTTCCCGAACACGAAGTACATCCGCAACGCGAAGAACCTGGGTCTTGCCAGCTCGTCGAACGTGGCTCTTGAGAATGCCCGCGGCCGCTACGTCGTTCGTCTTGATGCAGACGACTACTTCACGACGCCGGAAGCTCTCAACGATCTCGTGCACGCGATCATTCATCAGAAAGCAGACGTGATCTACCCGTCGAACTACTTCGGCAAGCACGACTACGTTCAGATGGGCAAAGACGCTCATCACATCGGCGGCGCTCTCTTCAGAACGCGTGCCATCAATCACATCAAGTTCACTGAGGGTCTTCGTGGATACGAAGGCTACGACTTCTTCAAGCGAGCGCAGACGGCTCTCAAGATCGGGTATCTCAACCGCCCGATCTTCATGTATCGACAGCACGAAGATTCGATGTCGAAGACGAATCTTGAAGAGCGTGCTCGCATCAAAGCCGAGATAGATCAACGCCATACTGGCGCTGAAACAACCCAAGGAGGGTGATGTGAGACTGTGTAAACTCGCTTCAGCGATCACGAAAGCTGAAGGCAAGAAGTCGCAAGCCAAGATCTGCGACGTCAGGGAAGTTCTCGGCATTCTGTCCGAGCTGATCGCAAAGCACGACGGCAAGAAGATCTTGGCCGAGCTGCGAGAGAACGGACTGCGTCGCTTGCGTCGCAAGTCTGCGAAGCTCAAGAAAGGCAAGAAGAAGTGAAAGCTACGTCTGAAGTCGATGTTCTGAAGCTGTACGCTGGCAAGATCAAGAACCTTGAAGACACTGCTGCGTGGAACCGCATGCTCACGCTTGCGTACGAACGCAGCGATCTCAACGGACTCGTGAATCTTCGCTACGGACTGCAGGTTGGCATGGCTTCGGCGCAGCGCAAGGGTCTGGTGACAGAAGATCTCGCCGAGATGTTCTGTCGCTGGATCGGATCCATAGACAAGACTTGCAGACGCATCGTGAAGAAGCGTATGCGTATGGCGAACGATTCGGTGAACAATCCCTTTGCAACCGAGAAGACGCTCAAAGAGAAGCGTATTCGTGACGCAGAGCTTGAGCGCTTTCTCAGAAAGAAGAGCTACTGATCATGCGCAAGCTACTCTACAACGCGTTCGGATTGATCTTGTATCTGGCCACACTCGTATTCTGCGGCGGAACGTGGGGTGCGTTTCTTTCTTTCGTAGTTCAGGGCGACGATCACGCAGTCGCTTTGCTGATTCCGCTTGCAGTTGTCACACTCAGCTTCGTCGCTCAGACGCGGCTGCTACTCGAATACGTGAGGGAGAGGTACGACCATGCTCATAGCAGAGATAGGCAACAATCACCTAGGCGACATGAACAAAGCCAAGGAGCTGATCAGAGCCGCGCATGAAAGCGGCGCTGACATCGTGAAGTCGCAAGCGTTTCTTGCGCGCGACATCACAAGCGGATCCATGCCCAAAGAATTTTATCGTCAGTGCGAGTTCAGCTTTCATCAGTACGTCGAGCTGATTCGCTACGCGCAGGAGATCGGAACAGATCTCTTCTACTCCATCTTCTCGCGTGCACTTGAGCCTTTGATGATTCATCAGCGCTACCACAAGATAGCTGGCGCTCAATCGGCCGTCGGATTCAACTTCGTCGAGAAGAAAGACGCCGAGAATGTGCTCGTCTCTGTGAAAGAGGGATCGAAGAAGCCCGATCTGAAGCGTGCGCGGATACTGCATGTGAGCGAGTATCTGACGACGTTCCCTGGCCTGAAGAACATCGATCTGCTGTCAGAGTACTATGCCCGCCAGGCTGGCTACTCTGATCACACAGTGGGCATCGATGCGTGCATTGAGGCTATCGAGATCCACGGCGCGAATGTGATTGAGAAACATTTTACAACAACACGCGACATCTACTTCGGCGGCGTTCAGTATCGTGATGCGATTCACGCTGCACTTCCCGAAGAGCTGTCGCAACTATCAACTCGATGGGGGAACAGAGTATGAGATGTCCAGTGTGTGACAGCACAGACAAGTGGAAGAACGTCGATCAGTATCGACTCGCGCCGAAGGGAATGCACATCTGCGAAGGCTGCGGCTTCGTGTCGTATCCGGCGAAGTACAAGACAGAAGAAGAGATTCGTCGCTACTACGAGAAAGACTATCGCGCGTGCCCGAACGTG
>Ga0208005_1000350_pt1 | contig 17937 bp, 31 predicted proteins | sample DEB19_08_DNA_3_FD_184530 | JGI IMG/M metagenome (GOLD analysis project Ga0208005, IMG submission 184530) | Aqueous microbial communities from the Delaware River and Bay under freshwater to marine salinity gradient to study organic matter... | ecosystem: Environmental > Aquatic > Marine > Coastal... | reverse complement strand
AGGCGGCCCAGTTCCTTGAGACTCGGCAGTATCAGGTGATCGAGATCTGTCGGGCGTTTCGCGTTCCTCCACACATGATCCAGAGCCTGGAACGCAGTACATACAGCAACATCGAGGTGCAAGGCACTGAGTTCGTGCAGCACTGCCTGCTGCCGCATCTCAAGCGATGGGAGGCCGCCATCAGCCGCGACCTCATCGTGGACGACGAGCGGTACTTCGCCGAGCACAACGTCAACGGGCTGCTGCGTGGCGACCACACAAGCCGGGCGGCGTTCTACGTGTCGGCTCTCCAGAATGGCTGGATGACGATCAACGAGATCCGCGAGGCCGAGAACCTCAACCCAATCGGGCCGGAAGGTGACAAGCACTTTGTGCAGTTGAACATGACCACGCTGGACAAGATCGGCCAAGAGCCGCCAGCACCGGAGCCGATGCCCGAGCCGCCAGTCGAGACTGAAGACACACCGGCCGATGACGCCGAAGACCAGGCCGAAGAGGAGGACGCGACCGATGGAACTTGAACGCCGCTGCCTCGCCTTTGAGGAAGTCCCAGAGGCCGAGCTCACGATTGAGACGCGGGCCAACGGCACGCAGGTGCTCGTCGGATACGCCGCTGTCTACAACCGCTTCAGCCTGCCACTGCGGGAAGGCGGCTCGCAGTTCCGAGAGATCATCCTGCCGGGGGCGTTCGACAAGATCCTGAACCGCCAGCGTGGCAAGCAGGACGTGGTCGCCCTGTTGAATCACAACAGCGACCTCATCCTTGGCCGCTCGTCGTCTGGCACGCTGGAACTCTCCAGCGATGACAAGGGGCTGCGGTACGTCGTGACGCCGCCTGATACGCAGGTGGGGCGGGACACGCTTGAGCTCGTCCGCCGTCGTGACCTGCGTGGCAGTTCGTTTGCCTTCTCCGTGGACACCAAGTCCGGCGAGCGGTGGTCCAGTGACGAACAGGGTGCCGTGCGTGAGATCCGCGAGGTGGCGTCCCTGGTTGACGTGTCCGTAGTCCTGACGCCTGCCTACCCTGCGAGCAGCGTGACCGTGGCCCAGCGTTCCTATGAAGCGTGGCTGGCATCGCAGGCCGAGCCGACGCCCGAGCCTGCGGCCCAGGCGGATCGTTCGCGTTCGGCCCTGCGGGGCGTCGCCGCCGCCTGGGCTGCTTCTCTGAGGCTTCGCAATGGCTGACGCCCGCTGCACGTGCGGCGAGAAGTTGCGGTGCCGTTCTTCGCGCCCATGCGGTGACGAGCGGCAGCGGTATCTACGCTGCCCGCGATGCGGTGCTCGTGCTGTGGCGTTTGTGAAAACAACACTTTCTGAAGTTCGCTTCTGCAAGAGGGATGCCCGGTAGTGGCACTGTGAACTCCATCGGCAATACCGCCGGCGGAGACATCACACAGTGGACAACCTCAAGAAGCTGCAGGACGAGGCCGTCACCCTCGCCAACCGGATCGACGCCGTGCGGGCCATCGAAGGCGACGCGGACAAGATCGCCGAGCGTGACCTCGAACTCGAGACGCTGACGGCCGACGCCGCCAAGCTCGCCAAGAAGATCGACTTCGAGAAGTCGGTCGCCGAGTCGGCGAAGAACCTCCGCAGCGTCGTTGACCGCTGCACCCCGGCTCCCGAGGTGCGTGCCGACGAGCCGAAGGTGCGGATCGAGTCGATCCCGTACGCCGGCAAGCTGCGGGCGTTCAAGTCCGAGGAAGAGGCTTACAAGGCTGGCATGTGGATCAAGGGTCACCTCCGTGGTGACGCCGAGGCCAAGCGGTGGTGCAACGACTACGGCATCGAGGCCCGTGCCCAGGGCTCAGCCGCGTCCACGACCGGCTCGGCCTTCGTGCCCGACATCCTGAGCAATCAGGTGCTGCGGCTCGTCAACGAGGACTCGGTGTTCGCGTCCAACGCGACGCCGGTCAATATGCCGAGCGACGTGGTGCTGGTGCCGAAGCGTACCGGCGGTGCGACGGCGTACTGGGTCGCGGAAAACACGGCCATCACTGATTCTGACCCAACCCACTCGCAGGTCACGCTGACTGCGAAGAAGGTCACCGCCGCGACGAAGGTTTCGACGGAGCTCTTTGAGGATTCGGTTGTGGGCATCGCCGAGATGCTCGCCACCGAGTTGGCCTACACGCTGACCCAGGCGGTTGAGACGGTTGCCTTCAACGGCAACTCGGCGAACGCCCCCAGCGTCGCGGGCATCCTCACCAGCAACGGCATCCTCAAGAACTCGTCGGCCGACTACGCCGCGAGCCTTGTGACCGGGGCTGGCGACTACTTCGAGGAGCTGACCAAGGCCAACTTCCTGACGATGCTGGGTGCGATGCCCTCGCACTCGCGTCAGGGTGCGGCGTGGATCGTCAGCCCCTATGCGTTCGCCACGGCGATGCAGGCTCTTGACCTCGCTCAGGGCGGGTCGGTCGGCCTGTCGCAGGGGCTCGGCCTGACGTTCCTTGGCAGCCCGGTGTTGCTCTCCCATCAAATGGTGGGCTCGGGCGACCAGACCGGCAAGGTGATGGCTCTGTACGCCAACCTCCGCAACGCCGCCCACTTCGGTGTGCGTCGTGGCCTGGAGATCGCGTCCAGCGATCAGGTGGCGTTCCTGAGCGATCAGGTCGTGGTCCGTGCCACCATGCGGTGCGCCATCTCGTGGAGCGAGCTCGGCAGCGACACGGTCGCCGGCCCGGTCATCGCCCTCGTGGGTGCGTGAGCCTGACGGCTTGACGTGATGTGCAAACTGGGCGGGCCGCTCCACAACTGGGCGGCCCGCTCTCGTTTGCGAGGTGCCCATGCTGGTTCGCGTCGGCGGCACGGAGGTTGACATCCGTGTGGAAGCCATCCTATCGATGCCCAGGTTGAGTTTTACGGCCAACCACTTCACGTGGGCTCAGGCACTCATGCCGCTCGGCATTCGCCCCACAATGGGCACGGGGCCTTCTGGAGCCAAGTCAATACGCGAGTGATGGAGCAGTTCATCGACAAGGCCGAGTATCTGCTGGCCATCGACTACGACACGTTTTTCACCAAGGAAGACATCGAGCACCTCTTCGCCCTGGCGATGACGTTCCAATGTGACGCCATCACGGGCCTGCAGACGAAAAGGGAAGACGGCCGCCCGATGCTCACGCTGAAGGGCATGCTGGACAACCCGCCACCGGACGGCAGCACCAAGGTTGATAAGGCGTGGTTTGCCGAGCCGGTGCAGGAAGTCGATAGCGCCCACTTCGGGCTCACGGTCATCAGCACGGCCGCACTCAAGCGGTGCAAGAAGCCATGGTTCTGGTCGAAGCCCGGCCCAGACGGATCGTGGCATGAGGGCCGCGTCGATGATGACATCTGGTTCTGGAAGAACTGGCGCGAGAGCGGGAACAAGGTTTACGTCTCGCCCCGCGTCGTGCTCGGCCACGGCGAGTACGTGGTCACGTGGCCCGGCAAGAACCTGAGCAGCCCAGTTTTCCAGTGGGCAACTGAGTTCACGAACACCCTGAAACGGCCCGAGTCTGCATGGAGTGTCACGCAATGAGGAAACTGAAGTTCACCCGCTCGTGGCGCGGCTACCGCAAGGGCCAGGTGGTGGAGATCGCCGGCGGCCTGGCGGCCCAGCTGCTCGCCCAGCGGGTGGCAGTCGAGGACAGCCAGCAGACGCTGATCGAGACGGCCGCCATCGAGCACGACGCCGAGACGGCAGACGCCACGCCCAGGAGACGAGGACGCCGTGCAGTATCGAAGCCTGACTCGTCAGACACCGCCAGCCGTTGAGCCCGTCACGCTCGCTGAGGCCAAGGCCCATCTGCGGGTGGATACGAGCGACGATGACACCTACATCGGCACGCTGATCACCGCAGCCCGCGAGTGGTGCGAAGAGTACCTTGACCGCACGCTGGTGCATACCCAGTGGGTCATGAGGTTCGACAAGTTCCCCGACAGCGGGATTGAGCCTGTTGAGTTGCCACGGCCGCCGATGGTGATGAGCGGCACGGCCACGGCCGTCATGGTGACCTTCACGCAGGAGGCCGGGCCGACGAGCACGTACAGTACGGCCGAGTATCGGGTGGACCGGAACGCGACGCCTGGGGCAATCCTGCCCATTTACGGCAGCACGTGGACGCCGCACCGGCAGGATGACAACGCCATCAGCGTGACGTGGTGGGCCGGCTACGGGGCCAGCGGCACGAGCGTCCCGGCGGCGATCCGGCACGCCATCTTGATGCTGGTTGGCCACTGGTACGACGGTGCCCGCAGTGGCGTGCTCACCGGCAGTATCTCCAAGGAATTTGAGTTTGGCGTGAAGTCCCTGCTCGACTCACAACGCTGGGGCTCTTACCGATGATCGACGCCGGCAAACTCCGCGAGCGCGTCACGGTGCAGATTGCCAGCGGCACGACGAACGCCCTCGGCGAGCAGGTGCTGTCGTGGAGCAACTCGTCTGCCGTGTGGGCCAGTGTGGAAGGCGTCTCGGCCCGTGAGGCTTTGGCGGCTGGCCAGCAAGACACCACGATCACGCACCGGGTGCGGATGCGTTATCTGCCTGGCCTGACGCAGCGCGATCGCTTCGCCTGGCGTACGCGGACGCTCAACATCGTCAGCCTGCTCGAGTACGGCAACCGCAGCGAACACGTCGCCATCTGCGAAGAGGTGACGTGATGGCACGAATTGTTCGCGGGACTGGCGTGGTGTTTCCGCAGATCAAGCAAATCCGCTCGCTGCTTCAAGATTACCCAAGGTCGATTCGGCGCAAGTACATGAAGGCGGCCTTCAATGCTGCCGCCAAGGTTGGCGAAAAGAAACTCAAGCAGATCACGCCACGCGGCTCAACTGGAAACCTAAAGAAGTCGGTGAAGAAGAAGGCGAGCCCTGGGTACGGTTTGGCTGGATACGAAGCCGGCCGTGGTGGCAAGGGATACCACCAAGGTTTTCTGGAGTTTGGCACAAAGGAGCGATTCACTGACGGCAGGTACGCATCTACCTTCCGAAGCAAAACCGCCGGGCGCGGCGGCGCAATGCGAATTGTGGTTGGCTCTCGCGGCAGCAACGCTGGGAAACTTGTGACCAAGTCTCCCAATTACCCGAAGTCTTTTTTCAAGTCTGCTCCAGCCGGGAAACGCGTAAGCCTCAAGAAAATGCCTATTGGCGGCAGACTTGGAAAGCCTCCGGTCCGCGCTGCGTTTGAGCAGTCTCGCGGGCAGATTACTTCCGTACTTCAGCAGCAGATGGCAACGGTTCTGGAGCGTGCCAACAAAGACATGGCCCGCCAGGCTGGAGGAACAAAATCATGAGCCTCAAGTCCCCAGAAGCCGTTCTTCGCACTGCCCTGGTAGGCACCACGGCCGTCACGTCGCTAGTGAGTTCGCGCATCTATCCAGTGCTGGCACCAGCGTCGGCGTCGCTGCCGTTCGTCACATGGCGGCGATCTGGGATCAGTCGCGAACAGACGCTCAGCGGCCCTATGGGCGTGCCGCGTGTCAGCGTTGAGTTTGCCATTTATGGCTCGACGTACGAGCAAGCCAGGGATGTGGCAGACGCCATGCGGCTCGTTCTGGATGGGTACGGCGGAACGTCGAACAATACAGAAGTGAAGCAGGCGTCGCTCGAGCAGGAGAGCGACGACTTCGTAACGCTGACGGGAGCTGATCTCCCGCCGGTGTATCAGATCACGCAGTCCTACGACGTTTGGTGGCAGGAGACATAGCGAATGGCTACGACGCCCCATGATTCCAGCGGCACATCGTTCAGTTTCCCTGGCTTCACGGGAACCATCACCGGTCTCACGCACACCATTGCTGACCAGGGCTCCGGTGACAAGATCGACATCTCGCACCTTGGCCAGACGGCAGGCGCTACCGTTCTTTCTCAGTCACGTCCGCTCAAGGGAACTATCGGCGAGAGCGGAAAGTCTGTTTCCGTTGAGTTCATCGGCACCGGCATGATCTCGCAAGGAGCCACCGGCACCCTGACAGTAAGCGGGCCGATTTCTATCAGCGGCTCTGCAACGTGCAGCAGCTGCACAATCACGCTGGCCGTCAACGACGTAGTGCGTGGGTCTGCCGAGTTCCAGTACGAGTAAGCCACGGAGGCTTCCGTGGCAACGTACAGCACTGGGATCACGGCAACTTTCGGCAGCACTACGTTCACGGAGGTCACGGGCCTTGCGTGGACGTACGGCGGCGCTTTGCCGAAGGGCCGCAGCGTCCTGTGGACCGACGATGCCGGCAGCGTGTCTCTTACATGCCTCGGCTCGGCTGGCATCACGACCGCCAACTATGGCGTGCGGAATGACCTGACCATCAGCGGCGGCGGCGCGAACTTGACGTGCAAGGCAGTCTATGAGGGATTGAGCGCTGCGCCTGAGTTGAACGGCGTGACCCGTTACACCGTGACGTTCAAGATCCTTGATGGGTAACAACATGCCTCTGACGAAAGAACAGATCCTAGCTGCCGACGATCTTGGGCTGCTTGAGGTGCAAGTGCCGGAGTGGGGCGGCTCGGTATTCATCCGCGTCATGAGCGTCGGCGAGCGTGACGCGTATGAAAACGACTGGCTCGTCAACAAGTCCAGCGGCGTCGAAAACTTCCGCGCCAAGTTTGTGCAGAAGGTTCTGTGCAACGATCGCGGAGAGTTGCTGTTCACAAAGAACGAGATTGATCAACTGGCGAGGAAGTCGGCCAAGGTGATGAGCACGTTGTGGGAAGCAGCCATGCGGCACAACAAGCTGAGCGAGTCCGACGTTGAGGAATTGGCAAAAAACTGAATTTGCGGCCAGCCCGTGTTTTCTTGTTTCGGCTGGCCGCAACTTTAGGGTGGAGTGTTGAGCAGATATGCAAGCAGATGGACTCTCGGGAGTTGAGCGAGTGGATGGCGGTACACAGGTACTTCATGCCATTGCCCAGCGCCTGGGAGCAGACGGGGCTGCTTGCTGCGTGCCAGTTGGCTCCATATGCACCAAAGGGCAAGACTCCAAAAGCGGCTGACTTTGTACCGATCGAAAAACCGCCGCAGCACCCTGAGCAGATCGCTGCGGCGTTGCGGGAACTTCAGACAAAGATACGTGGTGAGTAATGGCAACAGCAGTCGGCTTGGCGATGAAGATCACCGCCGACACGGCGGGCATTGCCAGTGGGATGAATCGCACGGAAAAGTTGCTTGCTGGACTCAGCAAACAAGCCAACAGTGCGACCTCATCCTTACAAACGCTGGCCGGCATCGAGATCGGCCGAGTGATTGTCGGCGGGCTGCAGGCGATTGGTTCGGCCCTGACAAACGCAGCCAGTAGTGCCGTTTCTTACGCGCGAACCGTAACGTCTGCCGTCGATGCCACTAATGACTTGGCAGACAGGACTGGAATTGGCGTCGAAGCACTGCAGTCTCTTCAGCTGGCAGCGCAATTGTCTGGGGTTGAGGATCTGACTGGTGCCGTGCAGAAAATGGGCGTGTCAATCGGAAACGCCGCAGAGACAGGCAAGACGGATGCGTTCACAAACCTCGGACTGAACTTTCAGCAATTACAAAGCCTGACTCCAGAAGAGCAATTCCGCGCTATTGGTAGTGCAATCGCGGCGCTTCCTACAGAAGCAGATCGTGCAGCGGCTGCCATGCAGATTTTCGGCAGAACTGGCGTTGAGCTCTTGCCGTTGTTTTCTAAAAACACCAAGGCGTTGGAAGAGCAGTTTAAGCGGCTCGGTATTGTCTTGTCGGAGGATCAGGTTGGAGCAATTGGAGACATGAACGATGCCCTGGATCTCGTGCGCGCCACGTTTGACGGCATCATTGGCCAGGTCTCTGCAAACCTCGCCCCACTGGTTACGGAAATCGCCAACGAGTTCCTATCGTTTGTTGAGGGTTTTGAAGGGCTTGATGGCAGCACTGGCGGAACTGGGATCGCAGACGCCATCACGTCCGGCTTGCTCGCCGGCGCTGAGTTTCTAGCAGGCGTGTTTGATTCCGCAGTCGCTCAGTTCTCTCAATTCAGCGGCAGCCTGGAGTCAGTAGGCTCTACGTTCACGCGAGTCGGCGACGCACTGTCAGCAATCGCCGAAGTGTTTCGTGGACTCTTCAATATCTTTGAGTTGATCGGCAATGCGATTGCGGCGGCACTTGGCGCAGCCCTTGAGGCGCTTGGCAGTTACATCAGCAGCGACCTTGAGCGGTTCGGCAAGGATTTTAAAGAGAACGCGATTAAGGCCGGCGAGCAAAACACAAAGGAGCTCAACGCGGCTTTTTCAAACGCCGTCAAGCTTGGTGCAGACGCCATTAATGGCCGGCAGGCCCAGGCAGCTGAAGCCGAGGCAGTTGGCCCTGCTCAGGCAAGAGTCAGGGAACTGCGAAACAATTTCGCCAACCGTAACTCACCCGAGAACGTCGCCGAGCGTGAGAAGCGCAATGCAGAGCGCGCCGAGAAACGCAGCCAGGAGGCAGCTGCGTCAAAGGCGTTGGCGGAATCACGTCGCCTGCAGGAAATTGAAGAACGCAAGCAGAAGAAGATTGCTGAGCTGAATGAGAAATATGCCGAGAAAGCCCAAGACATTGAGGCCGACAGGTTTGCTGGGCTTGCCAGAGCTTCCTCTACGGCACTTGCTGGGAACGACATACGGTCTACGGAAGGCGCTTCTCAGTTCCTAGCCTTGGCAACCGGCCGCGAAGATCCAGCCGTCGAGGAGTATCGCAAGCAGCTACGTGAGCTTCAGGACATCAAGCGAGAGATTGCCAAGGCAAACGCCGCCCCAGTGGAGATTGCAGGGTAATGGCAGTCATCTCCTACCGCGAAGTCATCCCGCGTACGGCGTCGCACAAGTTCGGCGAGGCACCTACCGCCGAGCGGAAATACATCGTCACCGTAGACGAGCCGACTCCGACGCAAACGCTGATCAATGCTGTCGGCATTTTCCACACTGCCGCTCACCCAGAGTTTGCATACCTCAAGTGCCTGAACATTCAGGTCACAGAGCCGGATCGGCATCACGCCGAGATCACGTACAGCTACGAGCTCACCAAGCAGGAAGAACTCGACCCCAATCCGCTGGCGCGGCCTGACGTGTGGTCGTTCTCAACTGGCGGTGCTCAAGTGCCGGCGCTTGTCTACTACGACGGCAGCGGCAACAGCAACAAGAAGCCGCTGCAGAATACGGCCAAGGATTTCTTTGAGGGGCTGACTACGCTTGAGGCCGAAGTGCGAGCGTCGATCTCTGGAAACCGTGCGACGTTCCCGCTTGCTAATGCGGCCGCAGTCACGAACAGCGTGAACGCTTCTTCGTACCTTGGCGGTGCCGCTCACACGTGGCTCTGCGCTGGGATCAGCGGACAGCAGGCCACCGAAGTCGTGAACGACGTAGAGTTGCGGTATTGGCAGATCACCGTGGAGCTCGTCTACCGAGCCAGCGGCCATGACCTGCTGCTACCAAATGTCGGCTGGAACTACCTCGAAGGCGGCGAAAAGAAACGGGTCTGGGTGATAGACCCAGAGTCAGGCGACAAGGTGGCATCCGGCTCGCCGCGAGCATTGAACGATTCCGGCGGGCTCAAGGCTGACGATCAAGAGCCAGACATTCTCACGCGCCGCGTCTACCCAGAAGCAGACTTTTCCAATTACTTCGGCACGCCGCCGTTCTAAGGAGCACCGATGCCCGACATCAGTTACACGATCACCGGCCAGATCAGCAAAGGTGCATTGTCACAGTCCTTCGCAGCGTCTGGCGTTACGGCCGACATCGCTACGGCTGGCGTTCTTTCTGTCACGCTGAACCTCGGAACTGCCGTCACGCAGATTTCCACGGCCACTCTCGGCTCGCTTGGTGTGTGCTTTGCCCGTTCGCTGGCCAGTGCCACGACGCACACGGTGAGCTTCGGCCGCTACGCTGGCGGCACCCTGCACGAAACAGCCCGGCTCAAGGCTGGCGAGGCCGCTGTGCTGCGGTTGGCGGCTGGTGACTACGCGGCGAATGCGGCCGTTGAAGGCACCCGCCTGGTGCTCACCGTCTACGAGGACTGAGCCGTGGCACAAAAGCCAGACGGCAAAGCCGCAAAGACCGAGCGGGTGACATTCACTCGACCGGCGGCCGAGCGTATTGCCAGAACCGTTCGCCGCGTCGAGCAAGGCGACCGTGGGGCAGAGCCGCTTGTCTTTAAGCGAATCGGCGGCGGCGGATCTTTATCGCTTAGGGTTGCCACCTTCACCGGCAACTGGGAAGCCGGCTCGTACAAGGTTGTCACGCTGGAGGGCTCAACCCAGACGGCGAACGTCTACAACCTCTGCAACGACGCCATTGGGCTATCAACTGCAGAGTCTTCGTGCACGCGATACGTCATCTTTGGGAAGGCAGGCGGCACCAACTCGGCCATCGAGATTCAATTCCAGGCGACGTGCCAGACGTGCCACATGACGCTTGGCAGTTTCGATCTCACGCAGCTGCCGGGCTATGACGCTGCCTCTATTCAGATGCTCGGGCATAACACAGCGGGTCCGTGCCTTGAGTGGTACTCGATCACCACCTGCTCTACGGCCACAGGCGCATGACTCGTGTCACGTTTGAAGACGGCAAGATTGTGATGCGTGACGGCAAGGTCGGCACGGAAGAGGAATGCAAGTGTAAGTGCCTGACGATCCAGTTGCTGCCGCTGCCCGACGTTCTTGGCTGGGACGTTGAGACGTGGGAAGACTGTGCGTCTCTGATGTACGACCACATCAAGACAAACATGGAGGCGGCCGGCTGGACTGTCACGGTAACGACAGAAGATCGCGAGGTTGATGGCGTCACGCTTGTTTATCCGACCCTCTCTGCCGAGTGCAGCGAGTGTTGCTTTGATTGCGACGCGTTTTACGAAATCCAGAACAGCATCAACGTCTTTGGTGACGGCGGGCTAGACGATCAGCCCGAGGGGGCCTGGATAAAAGCCATGGAAGGCGGGTTTGAATGCAACGGAGGGCCTGGCGTACCCGGCGGATCGTCTTTGCTGTTTGGCACGTTCCGCATTGGAGGGTGCTGCCAGAGGTTCTCCAGTAGTGGGTTCTACGGAGGACCATGGTTTTTTGTGCCGGTGCTAGTGAACGGCGACGGAAACGAAGACGGCACAACTATCTGGCTTCCAGCATGCAGTTCTTCGCTTGATTGGTGCAATAACCCGCTCCCATGATCCGCTGCCGCATTGGCCATCTTGAGTCCCGGTGTCGCGAGCGTGGCTACACGCTCGAGCAGGTGCAGCCCTGCATCGTCAGCCAGGACGGTGACACGATCACGGTAGATGAGACGCACCCCGCATACCCGCGAGCGAAGCCCGGCCTGGGCGACATGGTGAAGGCTGGGCTGTCCGCTGTCGGAATTACGGAGGAGCGAGTCAGCAAGGCTATTGGGCGGCCGTGCGGCTGCTCTAAGCGGGCCGAGCAACTAAACGCCATCGGCCGCAAGCTCGGCATCGGTTGACGCCCACGCTAGTGTGGCCGGTGAAAGGACTCGCCATGGCCGGCTGGCTCATCGCACTCACGGGCTTCGTGTACGCCTACGTCGCGGCGGATCTCGCGTGGCACGGGAAGTCGGGCCTGGCCATCGCGTACCTCGGCTATGCATTCGCCAACGTCGGCCTGTACATGGCGGCCACGAGGTGACCAGTGCCCGAGGACCACGTCTTCACGTTGAATGGCGACGAGCGGTGGCTCATCCGGTTCACCACGCTGAAGGGGCAGGCGTATGGCTACACGTTCAGCCAGAAAGCGAAGAACCCGCGAATCATCCTTGACGCTCGCATGCGTGGGCGGAAGAAGCTCGAAGTGCTGGTGCACGAACTGCTGCATGCGCTGAATCCGACGCAGAGCGAGGAGCACGTCGAGCAGCAGGGCAAGGACATCGCACGTGTGTTGTGGAGTCTTGGCTATAGGGAGGTGCAGGATGGCAAAGGCTAGCCTGCTTGATGCCGTCTCGGCCGGCGTGAAGGATCGCCTTCCGTGGCACCAGCGACTGCCTAAGGACGCTGCCGCAGAGCTTGCTGCCGTGCGTGAGCGATACCGCAATGGCACGCTCGGGGATCAACCGTATCTGGTGGCCCGGCTCACGATAGCCGCTGGCAAGGCGAACGGCTGGGATATGCCCTCGGAGAAGGCGCTCGCAAAATGGCTGACAAGCGACAACTAGCAGACGCAGTGGCGGCAGATCTCGACGCCGAGAAGCACCTGGCCGCCGACGCCGAATTGGCTCGGCTGCGTTCAGAGGTGGCGTCACTGAAAGGACGCTACAAGGCGGCCCTGTCGCAGATCGACAGAGAGCGTGAGCGGGCTGATTCGCTTGTGCAGTTGCGTGGCATTGCTCCGCACGTCCCAGATTCTGGAAAACGGAAAACTACCAAGCACCCAGCTACGATGGTGGTGCTGCTCTCGGACATCCACTGCGAAGAGACTGTGCGGCCCGAGACGGTGAACGGGCTGAACGAGTTCAGCCTTGACGTGTGCGAAGCCCGCCTTGCGGAACTGTGGCAGCGGTTCTTCGCCATGCTCGAGCACGAGCGGCAGCTGTGCCGCATCGACCGTGTGTGCATCTGGCTCGGTGGCGATCTCATCACCGGCATGATTCACCCTGAGCTCGCCGAGGAAAACTCCTTGCACCCGCTTGCTGCCAAGCGGTGGATCGGCTCGCGGCTTCGTGGATTCATCAACGCCGCGAGCGAGCAAGCGAAAGAAATAGTGGTGGCAACTTCTTGCGGAAACCACGGCCGTACAACGGAGAAGCTGCGAACCAACGAGGCCGACACGTCCTACGAGCATGACCTGTACCTGACGATGCAGGCTGAAGAGCGGAAGAAGAACGTGCGATGGCAGATCGGCGAGGGGCACCTGAACTACGTCGATCTCGACGGGTTCCGCGTGCGGTTCTGCCACGGCCATGCCATTCGCTATCAGGGCGGCATCGGCGGCATCCACGTTCCGCTCAACAAGGCAATCGCAGCGTGGGACTCGACCACGCGGGCCGATCTCACCTGCATCGGCCACTGGCACCAGTTCTCGTGGGGCCGCTCGGGACGCTACGTCACCAATGGCTCAGTGATTGGACACTCTGCCTACGCTATCCGCATCAAAGCCAACTACGAGCCGCCGTGCCAGGCCGCGTTCGTGATTGACCACGGACGGCACGAGGTGACGAAGGCTTACCCATTGTTCTGCGACAGAGATTTGAGAAAGGCAAAGGAATGAGCACGACACTTGAGGCCGCCAACGACGCAATGCGGGCGGCGGTGAAGACCAGGCTGGAAGCCACGCCGAAGGATGATCCCAAGATGCGGGGCTATGTGTCGCAGCCGGCGACAGAACCTCGGGACATTGACGCAAGTACCGAGGATTTGCAACACGACAGCGAGACGTATGCCGAGTGGGACCGGATCGCGGACGGCCCGTATGTGCAACATCTGCTCGAGCAGCATCGGCTGCGTGGCGACGGGCTGACGAAGGCACCGACCACCAACGGTAGTGCCGAATGGCTCGACGCCCTTGAGCGGCTTCGTGCGTTGCACCACGAGAAGACCGCCCAGTATGGCGGTGCCGAGGACGCCTTTGAGAACGTCACCGCCTCGGCAAAGTGCGGCGTGGAACCTTGGCGTCGGGCACTCTGCGACCTGAGCGACTGCGTCGTGCGCATGCAGAAGTACGCCCAGGGGCAGCCCGTCGATCCGACGAATGCCCTGCTCGATGCGGCCAACTGGGCGCTGATCTGCCTGATCAAGATGGAGCAGGCGGACCAATGACCGAGCCCCTCTCCGACGCCTACCTGCAGCAGTGCGAGTTCGACGCTCGCAAGTTCAGCGGTGCCTACACCGGAACGGCTGGCACGCTAGCGGCCCACGTCATGCGGCTGCTCGCGGAGCTGAGCCGGGTGAAGGGCAAGCTGGCCGTGACGATTGCACAGCGGGACGAGCGGCCGTGCCTAAGCCATATCCGTGGAGACTGAGCCGGGCGGCGGGTTGAGGCGGCGTAGGGTTTTATCCCTTTCCCCCGCGTCGCCTCCCCGCTTGCCCGGTTGACATACGTCAAGCGGCTGGCCTGTCGCCGCCATGCGGCGGCTCGTTCAAGTCCAGCGGCGGCAGGAAGTCCAGGGCCGACTGCTGCCCGGTGATGGTGGTGTCGAGGTAGTGATCCTTCGTCGTCTTCGGGTTCGCGTGCCCGAGGTGGTCCGTTGCATCGCCGCCCCCTGCTTTCACGTATGAGCCGCTCGCCTTGCGAATGGCATGGAAGCCACGGGGCGTGACGCCTGCCCGTTTGCAGAGAAGCCTGAGCGTCTGGAACAGGCTGTTCACCCTGCGGTGCTCGAGCCACGGCCAGACGAGATCGGCATCCGCCCTGCGGTAGCGACGCAGCTGCTGGGCCAGGTCGGGATGAATGGCACGCTGGATCGTCTCCACGCCGCCCTTGCGGGTCTCGCCGAGAAACGTGATCCGGCAGGCATCGAGATCCACTTCCGACCACCGCAGCCGCAGGTGGCTTCCGATCCGTTCGCCCGTGTACCAGAGCGACTGAGCAAGCGTCATCCACAGCCATGGGGCTGGGACGCCACCGATTGAGCCGTGTGCCGTCCTCGCGGCCCTGACGAGTGCAGACACCTCGGCGACCGTGTAGCCCTTTGGGGGCCGCGTGGGCACCTTCAGGCGTGGCAAATCGGGGAACTCGGCCGCGATCCGCTTCCGTGCGGCGAAGTTCCACAAGGCACTGATGTGGGCCTTGTCTTTCGCCACGCTGGCCGGCGAGCAGATCCTGCCGCGATGCGGCGTGACGGCCCGCCACCGCAAGAACTTTGCGATCACAAGATCGTCAAAGTCGGTAGTCTCGGGCTCTCGCTCCAGGAAGTCTCGCAGCCTGTCGATGGAATGCCCAAAGAGCACCACGCTCCTGGCAGACAGGTTGTGCAACGGTGCGTACCGCTCGATCAAAAGCTCTCGGATAGTCATCTCACTGCCTCCCTTTTGGTGTTGTGGCAGTAGTATACAGAAGTCCAGGGTGTACGAGTTCCCTACTCCCATGCCCTCCGCTACTACTTTTGTCCACTAGTTCGATTGTCGCGGTGTTGGGACTGCGATTCTCGGATTGGCGAAAGCAGGCGGATTCTGCGGGATGCGGCGGCGGGACAGTTTGACTGCCGTTCCCTTATAGGTACTATTGGGGCATGATCGTGGCACTCAAGAACGACAGCGGACGCAGCATGATCGGTTGCCGTGAGGCGGCCGAGGCGTACGGCTGCACGATGAGCTACATTCGCAGGCTTGCTCGAGACGGCCGCCTCGACACCGAGATGGTGGGCGGCTCGTACGTCTTTGACGAGGCCCAGGTCCGGCGGCTGGCTGCCAAGGCCGCCAAGGGCGAGGGCCGGCAGCGGAAGCGGGCCGGCGGCTTCAAGGCCGGCTGACCCGCGTTTTTCTCGGCGAAAACGTCCCCGAAGAAAATCTTTTCAAGCCCCCTTGCCAATGGTTCCGATAACGGTATCATTGGGGCATGCGAGCGAATGAGACTCGCGGCCGCTAACCGGAGGACACCGACATGGAAACCATCACCCTGAAGCACCGGACGTACACCGTGGTTAAGGAGCTCGGCGTTGGCGTGAACGTCGCCCGTGAGCTCGGCGTGATCCGCCAGTGCATCATCGAAGGCGTGAAGGGTTCGACGCTGCTGATGCAGGTGTTCGCCAACGGAACCAGCCGCACCATCAACGCCGTCGGCAACCGGGTCACCTACTACCGCTGACACTCGACTAGGTGGGGCCACCCGGCCTGCCGACAGCTGCGAAACGGGTGGCAATCGCACACAGGATTCTCGGGCCAAGGAGGGCCAAATGCGACGCACGATTAACAACCTGCTGCCCGGCCTAGTTCTGGTGCGTCTCGGGCAAGAACTCGGCACGGATGGCCCAGCCTGCCGTGCGATCCACGACGTGCTCGAGCTCATGGCCTCCCTGGTCGGCATTTTGGCCCGTTGACAAATGGTTCCGATTCCGCAACACTCCAGCCCCTGCCCGTATGGTTCCGCAATAGCAACAGGTGTACGCAATTTCGAGTCCCATCATTTTGTTGGTCCGCCCCCTTGACGCCGTACTGAACGCCGGTACAGTTCGCCACTCACACGAAAGGAAATCGCCATGAGTGATCCCCACGCCCGTGAATACCTCGCCGCCGTCGCCGCCATGCCCGAGCACACCGTTTCGGGCGGCACGACGCGGCTCATCGACGGGCAGCTCGTCACCACCTACTCGGTCGGCGACCGCATCCGCTGGATCGAGAAGGGCCAGACGCTCAACGGCGTCGTGGTCGAGGTGCTGACCGAGGACACCTACCACGTGCGGCGTCACGTTCCAGATCACGGCAACCTGCACTACGCCGTGACGGCCGACCAGATCACGCCGTTCTGACCGCAAAAATCACGGCGGATATGGCACGGGGGTTGCCCCCCCCACCCCCCCCGTTTATCTTCGCCCCACTCATCAGAGGACACCCGTACAGAGGACCACCGCAAGACGGAGTCATTCGGTGGAAGGAGTGGTGTCGGAGACACCAGCAGCAAGGACGCACGAACCACCCGCAACGCAGGACGCCGAGCGGGATTTTCCACAACGCAGAAAGGACGCGAGAGATGGGAACCACTGGACTAGCACTGACCGCAGACAACACGCAGGCCCGAGGACTTGCACTGCAGTCGTTCGATGACGCCTTCCGCTTCTCGAAGATGGTGGCGTCAAGCGAGTTCGCCCCGAAGGATTTTCGCGGTAAGCCCGAGAGTTGCATGCTGGCCATCCAGCACGGCAGCGAGGTCGGCCTGTCCCCGATGCAATCGCTCCAGTCGATTGCAGTCATCAACGGTCGCCCGACGATCTGGGGTGACGCGGCCCTAGCCCTTGTGCAGAGCAGTCCCGTCTGCGAGTACGTCCGCGAGTACACGGAGGGCGAAGGCGACGGCCTGGTGGCCGTCTGCGAGGCCAAGCGGCGTGGCTACCCGGCTCCGACCGTCGTGCGGTTCTCGGTGGCCGACGCCAAGAAGGCGGGACTGTGGGGCAAGTCTGGCCCGTGGAGCCAGTACAGCAGCCGCATGTTGACGCTGCGGGCCAGGGGCTTCGCACTGCGTAACGCGTTCGCCGACGCCTTGCGTGGGCTCATCACGGCCGAAGAGGCCCAGGACTACCAGCCCGAGCCGGCCCGCGAGCCCGTGGTGGTGCGTCCCAAGTTCCCGAAAACCGAGGCCCCGGCGGCTGTGGACTGCGGCCGCAGCCTTGCAACAGCCACCCAGGTGGCACAGCCGCCGGCTGCCTCGGCCACCAATGATCCCGTCGCCAATGCCCGGCTCGCCGTGCAGCGTACGAACAGCCTCGAGCTGCTCGCCGCCCTGCGGGATCGCGTCAACCAGCGGCACAAGGAAGGCACGTTCACCGAGGCCCAACGCAACGAGCTCGTGCACATGATCGACGGCAAGTGCGAGTGGTTGGAAAGCGAGCCCGAGGACAACGGCCAGGAGTTCGAGCACGAGGCCGCCGCCACGGAGAACGCATCGTGAATGGCTGGCCCACCTTTGATGACGTTGTGGCTTTCCTCCGCGAGCACGGCAAAGCCGACATGGCGAGCGTTGCAAGCGGAATGCGTGATGAGGCGCAACGCTGCCGCAAGGCTGCGGAGACGAGCCTCAAGGCGTACCACGAGTTGCAGATGAAGTACGAGCCACCAGCGGTTTTGCCTGGATGGAGGAGCTACCAAGCCAAGACAGAGTCGAGCGACTGACACAGCCTCCGGCGGCACAGCCCTTGCCGAAGCGTCATGCCAAAGGACGCATGGGCCAACACACACGGAAGACGAAAGGACCAAGGATGGGCGTCTACATCGACAGCCAGTGCGACATGCCGCTGTTCACGCAGCGAGCCCCGAGCGTCAGCGGCTCGATCACCTCGGCCAAGGCGGCCGACTCGCTCGGGCCGGCGACGTTGAACGCGATGCAG
>Ga0208005_1000345_pt1 | contig 18054 bp, 30 predicted proteins | sample DEB19_08_DNA_3_FD_184530 | JGI IMG/M metagenome (GOLD analysis project Ga0208005, IMG submission 184530) | Aqueous microbial communities from the Delaware River and Bay under freshwater to marine salinity gradient to study organic matter... | ecosystem: Environmental > Aquatic > Marine > Coastal... | reverse complement strand
AAAGCATCACCTAAGCCTACCAGTAACAAACCACAGGTCAACCCCTCCCCCTCCATCCCCAAAGAACTCGAACCCCTCGCAGCAGAAGCGAGGAAGTTTAAGAGTGCGGAGGAGTTTGTTTCAAATACTAAGGATACGCCCAAAACAGCACGTGTTTTTGTTAAGAGTAAGTTTAGAGATAGTGGGGGCTACGCTGATTTTCCAATAATTAGAAAAGTTGAGAATAAGACTTTGTATCAGGGCGGTTCGGCTGACGGTAGACAGTTCTGGACTGAGAATAAGAAATATGCAGAACAATTTGGAGAGGTTACTAAGAAAACAGGAACATTCTACGAAGTTGATAACGGTAACAGAATGACAACTGTTTATGTCGATGCGGATAAGCAACTCACCGACCTCTGGCGCAAAGCCAACAGCAAATAACCAACATAGGTATGTCCAAAGCCCTCGAACTGAAGAAAATGCTCTCAACCCTCGACCCCGACAGGCTCACAAGGGAGGACTTTGTCGCTGCTTTCGAGAGGGTAGTGGACTTCCTCAAGCGCCAAGAACAACAGTACCAAAACCTCCTTTCAGACATGCTCTCTGCCAAGAGTCGCATGGAACAAAAGCTAGCTCAAGACACTCACGCCACCGCAAAAGACCTCACGCAAGAGGTATCCTCTGCACTAAAAGCTCTAACGCAGCGTATTGACACACGCCTACACTCCCTCAAAGACGGCAAAGACGGCCATAACGCCGACGAACACGCCATTTTTGAAAAAGTAATGGCAACCATCGTCCTTCCTGAGCAAAAACCCCTAGTATCAGAAAGCCCGCAAGAGATACGCGACAAGCTCGAACTGTTACAAGGTGAAGAACGCCTCGACGTGAGCGCTATCCGTGGCCTAGACGAGAAGATTGAGAAAGTGAGGGGCGAGAACAAGACCACATTAGTACCTATCGGCGGGCCGTCCGCAGGAAAAATCGTGAAATACCACGACCTTTCTGCAAGTCTCGACGGTTCTACCACGACTTTCGCACTCCCCGCCTTCTACCGTGTTGTGTCTGTCCATTCTTCGTCCTTCCCTTTCATTCTTCGCCCCACAACCGACTACACCGTGGACGGTTCTACCATGCAGATTACCTTTACTTCCGAGATAGACCCCGCGACCACTCTCGCGTCGGGGCAGTCACTAATTATCGTCTATGCAGAAGCGTAACCTACTCATACTCACTGGCCTTGCAGTCCTTCTCTTCGGAGGTTTTGCCACTTTCTACACCCCGCAAACCTTCGGAGCACCTACAAGCAACTTCCAAAAGACGATACTTCCTATTGCAGACAGTCTCTACGAACTTGGAACCTCAACCGCCGCGTGGCTACGCCTCACTTCAGACGAAGTGTGTCTCAATGGCACTTGCCGCACCACCTGGCCTTCCGCTTCTGGTACTGGTACTGGTAACGTCTCGACCTCAACCACAGAGACCGCAGGACAGCTTGCCTACTGGACGACCACAGGCGGCACCCCCGCAACACTCGGGAAAGTAGCCACCACCTCCGTCTCTTGCTCTGGCTCAGTGTCTTGCTCCGCTTTCGATGTTCTTGGAGCTTCCCCTATAACCATCACAGGCTCTGGGGGTGCTTCTTTCGGACAGACTTTTGGACTCACCACCAACATCTTCACCCAATCCGCACTCGCCCCCACCACTACGCAAAACCTTGCCGTAAACGGCACAGGCACCTCCACTTTCGCCGGTGGGCTGGAGGCGTGGAGGCAAGTCGCAGCACCCTACTTTCACGCCACTGGAACTACCGCAACAAGTACCTTCGCCGGTGATGTTTCTCTCCCTCACGCCAAGTACCTCACCGCACATGGTATTCGCGGTGACGCTTCTGACGGCCTCTACATAGTAGCGAACAACTACACCAACGTAGCCGACTTCGGCCTAGGCAACTCCGCAAACAGCACATTCTATGGAGGTGTGAACATCGACGGAGCAACCCGTCTTGCAACCTCACTGACAGGACTGGCGTACCTATCTTCTGGTGCAGTCTCCGCAACCACCAATGGAACAAACGGCCAGGTGCTTGCGATGTCTGGGGGTGTTCCCGCCTTTGTCGCCACCACCACCTTCTCCGGCGGCCTCACCTACTCGGGCGGAAACGTCACCGCAGACCTCGGCACCTCTATAACTGTAGGGGAGCTCGCCTCTGCCGACTTCGGAGACTGGACATGCAACGGCACCACCTGCACCGTGGATGCCAACGCCATCGCGCTCGCCACCGACACCACTGGAAACTACGTTGCTACGCTCGCAGACAGCGGTGGCAGCACCCTCACTATTTCCGGCTCAGGAAGCGAGAACGCCGCTGTGACTGCGGGCATCAACCTCGCCAACGCGAACACATGGACAGGCAAACAAAACCTTTATGGAACAGCGTCATCTACGCTCTTTTCTGCCAATCGTGCCTACTTCGGGGCAACGGCTACATCAACCTTCGGAACTGACGGAGCACTAAGCGTTGCCACCTCTCTCACAGTCCCTACCCTTACCTCCGCGCTCACCCAGACAGACGCAAACGGCCTATTCGCAGAATACGCAGGAACGTCCTGTACAAACCAATTCGTCCGCGCCCTCTCTGCTCTTGGAATAGCTACTTGTGCCTCTGTAGACCTCGCCAATGACACTACAGGCACCCTCACCGTAGCGAAGGGAGGAACAGGCACCACCACAGCCCCCGCCGGACAGGTACTCTACGGCGGAAACGGTGCGTACCAGAGCGTTGCTACGGGCACGGTATCCGCTGGCACAGGAATCTCCCTCTCAGCGACCTTCTACGGCCTCTTGAACGCGGCAAGCATCGCCATTGACACCGCAGCAAACCTTGTGTGGACAGGGGCGCATGACTTCGGCGGGGCAACATCGCTTGAAGTCCCGAATGGAAGCGCACCAACCGTAGACGCAATCGGTGAAATAGCCCTCGACACTACGAACAACCAGCTTCTTGTAGCGACCTCAACCAACGCCTCCTTCCCTTCCGTGTTCTCTAGTGAAGAAAGCAAGACCCTCCTTGTCTCAACCTCCACGCTCACTTATATGGGGTCATTCGCAGTCGCTGGTACAACCACCCTCCGCATCGGCTACCACAAGCGAGCAATCAAAATAACCGACCTCTACTGCGCTCAGACTGGCGCGGGAACCTCGACCATCGCCATCGGAAGCGGCACCGCCACCAGTACCTACATTCAAGCGGGCAACTTCGCCGCAGGTTCCGCCGCCTCTCAGTTCATCTCCGTTGCAGCGAGAAGCCCGATATACATAGACTTCGGCACATTACTCGGCACGCCCGCATACTGGACGTGCGACTACACGTTCCTCTATGACCGCACCTAAACTCAGAGATGTTGCACTTGCTCTTATTGGCCTTGTTATCGGAACAACAGGAGCGACATTCGGAGCGCCAGCCAAGACCCCGAAAGAACTAATCGAAGGCGCACAAGCGGCACGGGCAAACGCTGGCCTCCCTTACATACAGGTGCACGCCTACCAAGCCCCAAACAACAGTTTTGGCTACCAAATAATCCAAGAAAACGAAACAGGCATCAACTCGTACGGATACGGAGTAGAGGCCGCAGAAAGGACATGGACAAAGGTGAAGCCCGTCGCCTCAACCACACCATGAAGCGGCTCCTTCTCATCGCCATACTCCTCCTTATCCCCGCTTCCGCCGACGCTGCTCTCACTGACAACCTCGAAGCCTATTGGAAGTTTGACGAAAGCTCAGGCACCGCCGCTGACAGTACCGCCAACGCCCGCGACCTCACCAACAACAACACTGTTCCCTATGTTGCTGGAAAAATAAACAACGCATCCGACCTAGAGTCCGGTAGCTCTCAATACTTCTCCCGCACAAACAACTTCGACTTCACCGCCGGGACAATCTGTACATGGACAAACATCGAGAGCCTCGCAAACAGTCGCAACATCGCCTCTACTGGCAACGGTTCCGGTACCACAGGTTTCTACTTCGACCACCGACTTACAGGCTCCACTCTCCGCTTCGGCTTCGGAGCAGGCTCCAATGAAGTCTCATCAGCGAGTGCCGTATCTACCGGCTCGTATTTGTTCCTGTGCGCTACGTGGAGCACTAGTGATAAAAAGCTGTATGTCGCCGGTTCCAACGTCGCCACGAACAATGTTGATGAAACGCTTTCTGCGGCGGGAGGCTCCATACACATCGGCAAGCTAGTCTACGTATCAGGTGACTATTACGACGGCACACTAGACGAAATGGGCATCTGGTCACGCCAGCTCTCAGATGCCGAAATAACGTCCCTCTACAACAGTGGAACAGGACTGTCCTACCCCTTCTCCGCATCTGCGCCCCCTAAAGTCCCTGATATAACCTTCATATCCCGCGCACCAGAACCAATCGCCCTGCGTGAAGAAGACGTATGTTAGGCGTACCACTCAACCAAGACAAAGAGAGTTACTACGCGAAAGTGCAGTCATCCGCCGCGCAGGACATCGCTAACATCATCAACCGCTACTCCCTCCAAGGGAAGCTCGTTCTTTCCATAGGCTCTGGGTACGGTGCCGAAGAAGACCTATTTGCCGAAAACGGTTGCATTGTCCACTGTATCGAACCCGACAAAGGCAGCGCCGACTTCCATAGGACGAAAGCTCACCCCAACGTCTTCATATCCGAAGACCCCATCTCCTTATTCGAGCCTCAAACGCACTACAGCCTCATATACACCTCCAGCCCCTCGGACTGGATGTATGGATACATGCCAATGCCCCTCCCATACCTCCGAACCCTGAAACATACGGACCTCTTCATCGCTCGCTTGTACGGCGGCAACTTCCGCACCCGCGTTCTAAAGAACCCTGCTTTAATTTGGATATTGAAGAAACTTACCGCTTTCTATGGCCTTCCTCTCTCTGAGTATTGGCTCACCCAAGACGTGAAAGATAAAAACACCGCCACCCTTGTGTGTGGCGGCACACCAGACGACCGCTTCCCCATAACTACCGAACGCTTCGGCAAACCCTCTTTTCGCCTAATATGACCTCCGACCTCCAACAGCTCGCCTCTTTATGAACATCACCCCCCAATACCTAGAAGACCTCGCCAAACGCTTCGAGAAAGCCGCAGCAGAAACGCGCGGCTCCCTTACCCCTGCCATAGTCAAGCAGCTTGTTGATGATATTCGCCTCATCAAAGACAAAACCATCCTTTTCGAGCACCTGCTCAAAGACACTCAGGAGAAGGTGGAGCCAGTGCAGGGGCTTGTTACCCGCGTCACTGTGAACGAGGGGCACATCAACGACCTCCGCACCACCATCAAAGACACTACCAAATGGATATGGGGAGGAATTGCCTCCGTATTAGTCATGGGAATAGGTATACTATGGAAGTGAAAGACGAAGACATTTCGGGCTGGGACGACAACGACACAACCATCTTTCTCGTCATGGGAGTTACATCGGTAGCCATTCTAGGTTCTCTTATTCTCGCCCTAGTCTTCATCATTCTATGAACTTTCAACAAACACCGTGGAAACACGACCCTCGCTCTAACAACTACTCTCACGAGCGCTTCTTTGGTTCCGTGGCTTCGTTCCCTGCAACACTAGGCAGGAAACGCATCACTCCCCACGACCAAATGAACACCCTACGCTGTACCGGCTACGGTGCAGCACACAACGGCGAATATATCGAAGGGAGAAGGATGTCCCCCGACTGGTCTGCTGCAAAGATTGGTGAAGTCCAAGGACGCTCGGTAGACATCAATGGTGGAGACCCAAACTCCTGCATGAAGGCAATGAGAGACTATGGCTTCCTCCCCATTGAGTTCGCCCCGTTCAGCCTACAGAAAGACGGAGTAGAAGGTTCCGGTATCGCCGTCTGGCCTAAGCAGCTCGACGAAGCCGCATTGGATAGCAACGCCGCCTTCCTCCGCGTGGACGGCACACATGACATCTTCGACAACATCCGCAGCGCCCTCCTCAAAGAGTACAAGCAAGGCAAAGGTGCTTGTGTGGATGCTTTTGGGACGTGGTATCACGAGTGGTCTTCAGCAATCACCATCCCCACCACCTACGGACTTTTTGCCGGATACCACCGCTACCTTTTTGTTGACTGGGTTACTGTAGACGGCACCCCATTCCTCGTTGCCCTCAACTCCTACGGCACTTCCGTAGGAGAGAATGGCTACCACTACTTCCCTCGTGACGTGGTGAACCGTGAGTTCAGCAAACGCGGCACGACCCTAAAGATACTCAAAACCCTCACTAACGAGCAGCTCGCCCTCGCCAAGCAAGAAACGCCCTACGGACGACTCCAGCGAGCCATTATCGACCTCTGGTACGCCATTAGTGAAAAGTTCGGCAACCATGTCTAACTCACTTCTCAACAAGCTAAAGCTCGACCTCCTCCGTGCAGCCCTTATACTTACCGGTATGCAACTCAAACGTGCTCGTATCTACGCCTCTGCCTACAAGTTTCTCGATACAGACCCTACCCCACGAGACCTTGTGCCAGACGAGTATGGTTGCGCCGAGGCAGTATCAGTCGTTCTCCGTGATGCTCTTCCTGAGATAGACTTCCCCATCATCACCTACACCCCAACACTCCTGAACTACTTCAAGACAAACAAACACTTCGCTGAGTCGCCTGACCCTGCCCCTGGCTCCATCGTCATCGCTGCAACGGGAACAGGTAACGGTTCTGTATCTAACGGACACACAGGCGTCATTGGTAGGAAGCGCGCCCCTGATGGCTCGTACTGGGTACTCAGCAACAACTCCTACAATGGAAAGCTCCAGGTAACGCATTCTCTCAACCAATTCATTCGCCACTACGAAACTAAGGGCGGAATGAAAGTCCGCTACTTCAACGCCGTATGAACCACCTACATCACCTTCTCCGCGTGCGTCACTGTGGGGAAGTATGACCGCCTGCCCGCCTACGACGCTTCGGGTTTCTGGAGCTATCGCAAGAAGGGGCCGATAACGCCTAATTGGTTTCGCACACAACCAGAAACCACTGGCTTGTGCTCGCGGGCAGACAACGGTCATTTACCAACTAGAACACTCTATGAGTACAACAATTTCAGCAGTCGTAGTGAACCTACTAGCCACCCTCCTTCCTCTCTTTGGGGTAACGGTAGGAAGCGAAGACCTCACTAAAACAGTGCAGGTGCTTGTGGCCGTAGCCACTGGCCTATGGATTTGGTATCAGCGCACCCTCCAAGGGGACGTGAAGTGGTACGGTGCCAGGAAGTAACCGGCACAGTGAAGCTGCCGCGGGCCTCAGTCCGTGGCAGTTTTTCATATACCTTGCCGTATTCACAGTAACCTGAGCAAGAGAAGCAAGACACAGGGCGAGCCCCAGCGTTACCGCAGCCCTAAACAGAGCTTGGAACGGTTCCATACTTACATGGTAGCAAATCAGCCTCATGTGTCGAACCATGAGGCCATTTGCTGGGCGGCGACAGCCCTTAGTGGTGCATATTGTTATGTTAGGCTTGTGCCTCTATTCTACCGCTTTAGTGCTCTTCCGCGCTTCTTATCCCCATCTATCGCCCACAGCTCTGACTGTAGCTCCTCCTTCATCAACTTTGCGAAGTTTTGGTTGTATCTCTCCATCCTTTTTGCCATGTTCCTACAAAGCGCAAAGTACCCTCTTTGAAGGCAAAACACGAAGGTGTCGTATGTATGGGTAACGTGCAACTCTTGTCTTGTCTCGTGCATATCGCAGAGGGGAGGCCCACAGCCTAGAAAGGAGCCAAACTCATGTTCACATAGGTATGGTAGCTGCGGAGGAGACGCGGAGCGTGCGCGTTTCCCCTCTGCGATGTACAAAAGACCTGCATGTATACTAACACCCGTTCTCGTTGTGTACCCAGTTATCCACATCCAAACACACGAACGTTTCCAACCCGCGAGTTATTATGTAAGTGGCGTTCCTACTTGTGGTGTGGGAACGCTCATACAAAACCATTATCAACTAATGCCTTTTGAGGGCGGCTTGGGATGGGGTTCAAATGGTTTCCCCTTCCACACAAGCCCGAGCCACCCTCAGAGGGCTTTATTGTTATATGAAGCAAAGGCTGACTAGGCAGGACGTAGGATTTACACAGGTAAAGAATGAGATTCTGACTGATAAAACCCTTTCACTACAGGCCAAGGGACTGTTCGCGTACCTTTACAGCAAACCTGATGACTGGGATTTCTCGGCTGAACGTATCGCAACGGAAATGAAAGAGTGCACACGAACCATCAAGACAATACTAAAAGAGCTTGAAAACACTGGATACCTAACAAGAACACGCCTCAAAACAGGACGTGTCCTGTACCACATATCATGGAAGCCACAGTGCAAATCTTGCACTGTGGGTACAGAGCCACAGTGCAAATCTTGCACCGTGCAGAATCTGCACCGTGCAGAACTTGCACCTATAAGTAACACTGAACAATCCATACAAACAAATAGTATAAGTAACACTAACCCAGCGACGCAGAGCGTCGCCGTGGGGAAGGCACTAGAATTATTCAAAGTGGTGAACCCATCATACGAGCGCATGTTTTCTAACAAGACAGAGCGCGCGGCTGTCACTAGGCTGCTTTCTAAGTACGGTGAGGCAAAACTTTCTTCGATGGTAGCCGCAGCATCGGAGGCCATGTCTGACCGATACGCACCTAAAATAACCACTCCCTACGCTCTTGAAAAAGACCTCGCAAAGCTTATAGCATGGTACAAGAACAGAACATCTAAGACGGCAGTCACTTTCGTATGAACTTTGTAACCTTTGAGCTAACCAGTGGCAGGAAGGTAACACTCCCTCTCAGAAAAGCGGAAAGCCTATTATCGTCAAAAGAAAGTATTGTCGCCATAAGTGACGACGACGGTGTGTGGCGCGGCACTCTAATACACAAGTCTCATATCGTCTCCGCGTACCGAGACAGAGAAGCAGAACGAGAGTACCGTGCGTACAAAAACGACGAGCAACTAAAAGCCCTACCTGAAGCTACTGAAGAAGAAAATGCTCGCATGTTAGAGATACGCAAAGCCATCGCTGACAGGCTGCACCTCAAGATGTAGGTTACACCACACAAGCTATCCACACCCAACCCCTAGGCACCTTGCACACCTGTATACGGCGTGTATACTGTTTGTAGGTAGCTCGTTGACTTAGGAATATGGATTCCTTACCCACGCGCCTTTTGGCGGCTATATCCTCGCGTGGGGTATAGCCTCTAAAGGGAATAACACTCTAACCATGTACGACCATTACATCTACAACAGCTACGACGAAGTGCAGTACATCGTCCAACGCTGCGAGCTTCAGAAAGACATCAAGTTTACCGTTTCCGTGTACCTCACCTTCTTCGGAACACTCGCCTTATACGCACCAATAGCAACTGCTTAGTATGAAGAACCAATACCGCGTCGCCGTCCTTGTCTACCCAGAAGGGGACAAGCACCTGGTCTTCCAAGACAACCCCGAGGTGGTAGTCCTAGAAGACGCACCGTGTGAGTCCGAGGCCGACATAACCGCAGCAGCCGCTACCGTTGCACGAGTCGCCCGAAACCAGATTGACCTCTACGAGACACCATCCGACATGGATGATGACAGCGACGACCTATGAACCTCACCAAAGAGAACATCAAGCGAAAGGCGGAGCTTGCCCGCGAGTACCGCTCAGACCTCACCACCCGCCCCTATGCTGCCATCCTCAACCTCAACGCTATCGGAGCACTTGAACTCCAAGACTTCTCCGTTGCTGCGAAGGCTATGGGAGCACTGGGGCACGGCAAGATGACACAGCTCGCGTATGACCTCGGCCTCCCCGTTGACTACACAGAACATGATTATGGGAATGAACCATCGAATGTATGACCGACAAATCACTCACTGACAAAGCGATAGACCTTAGAGGCAAGAAGTACGTCCTTGTTTCTGACCGCGTACTTTACTTCAACGAAGCTTACCCACAAGGCTCGATAACCACCGAGCTTCTACCGATTGCAGACAAACGCTTCATCGTGAAGGCCACTGTGAAGCCCGGCCACAGCTCCCGCACCTTCACCGCCTATTCACAGGCCGTAGAAGGGCAGGGGATGGTGAACAAAACCGCCGCACTAGAGAACGCAGAGACATCAGCGGTAGGCCGCGCTCTTGCCTTCATGGGTATTGGTGTGCTCGACAGCATCGCCAGTGTGGATGAAATCAAGAAAGCCGACCCGACAGACAAGCCTCCGTTTGGTCCCGGCTCCGTTGACGAAGACTAACTAAACAACCATGCAAATCTTTCTCTCAAAGACCCCACAAGAAAAGCGCGAACAGAACCCGAAACTCCCTTACTTCCGGCTTGTACTCCCTCCCAAAGAAGAAGGCGGGGAGTGGACGGAGGTAGGTGCTCTATGGGTTACTAAAAGCGGCAAGGGCTACTCAGGCCGCCTTGGTGAAGGGTGGCAACTTATCAAGAACGACAAGACGGAAACGACAGAAACCACCGACCCCCTTAGTGGTATTCCCTTCTAGCTATGAAGCTCACAATACTTGGCTACCGCATCGCTATTGCCCCCCCCCGCAAAGAAGCGCGGCCCAAAAGGAGCTTGGAAAGTCCCTTGCGAATACTGCAAGGGCAAGTACAAGCGCCGCGGCCTCGCCATCCACAAAGCACGCTGCTGGGCGCGTAAGTGATATGACCTTCATAGCAACTCTAGACCCCAAAATCTTCGGCGGCTTGAAATGGAAGTCCACCACTCATCACGCCCGATGGCGAGACTTCGTGAAAGAGAAAGCAGGGCAGGAGGTACGCATTGAGATACCGACACCAGTACGTTCAGACAGTCAAAACAGGTTCTACTGGACGTACCTAGGCATCGTAGAAAAAGAGACTGGCAACAACGCCGCCGACCTCCATGAGTATTTCAAGCGCGTACTTCTTCCCCCTGTGTTCACGAAAGTAACCATCCAAGGCAAAGAGATAGAGGTAAAAACTCCACGCTCCACCACCACACTCTCGAAACTAGAGTTTGTGGAATACCTCGACAAAATCTCTGCGATGACAGGTGTTCCAGTTCCATCCCCCGCAGAAGCAGGGTACATAACAAATTATTAGTATGAACCAAGACACCGTACACGCCTTCCTCGAAGCGCACCCCCTCGCTAGAGAGCGCCGACAGAAAAACCGTGCCATCGCCCGTCTCCTACAGTCTCGCTACGCCTTCCTAGAAGGAATACCCGACGAAACACTCGTAGACATGATTGTGGACGCTGCAAACCTTGATAGGTACTGGCGGCAAACTCTTGAACAGAACCCACACCTTCGAGGCACCGACTACGACACTAAGAAGAAAGTCGTTCAGGAAAAACAGCAAGCCCTCGGCTACGAAGCAGGGTATTACCAAGACATCAAGTCACCAGTCGCATGAACACCACCGAACTCATCAGAGTATCCACCGAGGCGAAAGACCTCCTTACCACTCAGTGCAGGAAGCTCGAAAAGCAGCTCCGCGTCTCTCGTATCACCTACAGCGACGCCGTCACCTACTTACTTCACCACCAAAAATGAACCTGCTCTGTCTCCTCTCCCACAAGTGCCTTCCCAAGCTCCTCAAAGACGGCTCCTACACCTACGAGGGGCAACAGTGTGAGAGGTGTGGGAAGGTGCTCTAACAAATAACCAATAACTAACTACGGAATCACAAGACTGGGTAATAATGTCTGTTGTACTCTCTATTGTAGTCGTTATTCTCTCGGCATTCTTTGCAGTCTCTAAGTCAGAGACTTCCCTGCAACAGTATTGTCTTGAAATGACTAAGATTACAAACGAGATACCTGAGAAGTGCTCATAGGTTCTAACTGTCGGTGCCTATCCCCTGGCGGCATTATTGGTATAATGGATGTATGAACCGAGAGCAAGAACTGGAAGAAGCATTGAGGGATATGGTATATCAGTTCGCCTACACAGGAAATGGCAAACGCGGTCGTGCCTGTATCCATACGGGAGGATTGTCTGCGCTTGAAGGTGCTTTCGCTGTTCTTGGAATGGAAGACCCAACATATACGCCACAAAATGAGTGTGAGGTGGTGAAGTGTTATCAGACAGCCACTTGCGGCACTACTGAAAGCGGAGTGAGCGGAGATGAGAAAAGCGCGTACCGCCGCCTTTGTGGAGAGCATTACCGACAAATCCCAAACCCTAAACTGCGCTACAAGAAGGCAATTAGGTCGTGAGGGGAGAGGTGTTTAATTGTCCACACCCTCCCTCTACCAACTAACTACTGGTGTATAATTACCTTAGACCTTCTCCCTCCCGCGCTCTGCGAAAGCAGAGACGCATTCTTTAGCGCTTCACCTTGTGTGGACCGCGGGGGAGAGAAGGAGCGTTCGATGAAACTGTGCTGCACGTTCTGCTCGAAGCCTATCTCCGCGAAGTCGCCCACCACGGCGTACCTCCACGGCAAGGCTTTCTGCGACAGCGAGTGCCGCCGCGACTATGGCTTCTACGGCCAGCGTCTCGACCGAGCACTTCAGTTGTTCAAAGACCCGCCGCCTCGTGATGATGAGTGCCGCTGCAAAAGCTGCGACCCTCCACCCGAGCCGAGTACCGAACAACTGACGCTTGCCCTCTAGGGTACGAACACGGAAGGGGGAGGCAACTCCCCCAACCCGACACTTTGACAATTCAACTTAGAAGGAGCCTGAACATGCGGTGGTGCCCCATCATCGTCGTCAGCTCCCTTCTGGGAGCAATCCTCGCGGTCAACATCGCCATCCTGGTGGTACTTATCGCAAGGTGAAGAAGCAGCGGGGGCGGGAAGTCTCGCCCCTACGTTTCGAGGAAGTTTGAGAGGTGGAAGTGCATGAGCGTTGTCTAGCCGACGCCTCCCGACGCTTGTCGTGTGAAAACTGGCGCGTAGAAATATCGGGGAGCATGTGATGTCAACACGTTGACGGGGCTTCCACCTCCCAGACTTTCTCGTAGGTGAGCAGCTAGCTGGGTGCCATGTAAAACGCAGCGCGTGGGCCGAAAGGCTGTAGGATTTGATTTCCTCCCTGTACAGGGCAACACCCAAACCAAAAATTGGACACGCTCGGGCTGGCAGTAGGGCTCGCTACCCCGCGGAAGTGCCCAGCTAACTGCTCGTCTCGCCTTCCCTATGCAGCGCATCAAATGGTTGGTGCTCTGCTAGAGAAGGAGAAGCGACGTGAAGAACGATTGGCTCTTCAAACTGATGCTCGCCGTTCTCGCCCTCTTCGCGGTGGCTATCTTCGCCATCCCGACGAAGGCGCAGGACGTGATGGGCTTCCAAGGTGTCGCGTGCGACGAGAAAGAGCAGATGCTCGACATCCTCGACCGCGTTTCCAGGGGACAAGACCCCCAGAAGGCACTCGACGAAGTGAACACGGCGGCGAAGAAGGAGCTGGCCTGCGGCTACATCCGCTCGCTAGTCATCCTCGACGAGCCTACAGCCGTCACCATCAACGGCAAGCGCGCAGAGGTAGTCTCCATCACCATTCTCCCTCAGTGGATACAGCAATGGGGTGGACGATTTCTCGATAAACTGGCGACGTTCAGGGATGCCTGAACCATAGCGGCCCCCACGTTCCTGGGGGTCGCGCACTGTCTACCGACGGACAGCCGCCGCTTTCTTTGAACGTGCCGTACGTTTTCAACGCCTATCCCCTGACGGCATAATCGTGTAAAATGAACCTATGAACGATTGTCCCTTTTGCGACCTGTCGAAAATAGAGACCATACAGTTTGACGATGGAGAGGTGGTCATTTTTAGTCCGCTAAATCCAGTCGTCGAAGGACACCTTCTCGTCGTACCCAAACAACACGTCTCCGACTTTGCTGAAAATCCCTATACTTCAAGCCGTGTAATGGAACGTGCAGCGGCTTTCGCAAAGGAATGTGGCGGTGATTTTGAAGGAATAAATCTCATCACCTCAAAAGGGAAGGCGGCGACACAAAGCGTAATGCACCTACATATTCACCTCGTTCCTCGTAAAGAGGGTGATGGGCTACATCTTCCTTGGACGGGTCAAAAGCACAATTAGGTCGTGAAGGGATAGGCATCTACTTACTATGCCTTCGGGCATCCCTCCCTAGACTCGCCCCGCCTTAGTGCGGGGTCTTTTTTGGTATAATACCTACGGAGCGAACCTGAGCACAGGTTCCAGCACGCGGGGTGTTGTGGAGGCCGATTACCTCCCGCTCCACCAAGCCTCCTTCATGGGGGCTTTTTCTTACCGACGCCTACCCCTTCACGACATAGTTTCACTTGTTGCCGCCAAGATTTAGGGCTTTGATACTCATTGTTTTACCAACCCATAGCTTCTTGAAGTCCTCAATGCAGTTATCGCGGTACTTTTCACCTTGATTTTTATTGAGATAGCAAATGGTCGAGTGCGCCTTATACCCAGGAAATGTTTTGAGGTGCGGCAACATACAAAGGCGGTCGTGTCCCTCTTGAAGTTCAGGAGTGACTTTGATGTGCGCGACAATGCACCAATACGGCTCGTCAGGATAAGGTGAGTCAAAGTATCCAACATCAGAAACCTCTATTTTAGGCCATTTCCAGCCCTCTAGTGCCATTGGCACGAGTTCTTTCATTGGAGACTCGTTTCCAGGCGTTAGAAGGCCATATAGGAGCGTTATGTGAGGACTGTCGAATGTCCAGCCATCAATCCAAAAACGCTCCTTATTTTTCGCGTAGTAGAGAGCAACTCCAGCACCCTCAAACTCCATCGAATAAGCGTTCTTGAACGGCTCCAAATCAAGCATTATGCAACCGAGTTTTGAGAGGTCTATTCCAAGCGTCTCGTATATTTTCGGAAAATCGTGGGCTTTCATGTTAGACAATAGTACCGTAATTTGGAAGTGTCGTGAAGGGATAGGCTTTTTCTTATCCACACCCTGTACTTGCGCTTGCGCCTGCTGCATGTACTATGCAGCTATAACAGCTAACACGTTGCATGAAGTACGACTACACCATTTACGCACGAGGCCACGTCAAAGTACACGGTAAGGCCATCAAGTCTCTCTCAAAGAAGCTGAAACTGTCGGAAGCAGCAGTAGTGCGCCTCGCGGTTGAGCAGTTAAAACTAACTCGTAACGTATGAAATACCGCCACGGCGACATCGCCATAAAAGCAGCAGAGCACTCTTTTACCAACCCTATCTCGCATGACGGCTCTTTTGCCATCGCCCTCGGTGAGCATTCAGGGCACCGCCACCTCCTCACTGTAGAGCGACCAGACGACCTCATTATAGAGAAGACACCGAACGGATACGTCTTCACTCTAAAGCGGGAAGCGCGCCTCACACATGAGGAGCACAAACCGCTCATTATCGCCCCAGGAACGTACCGCAGCACCCCGCAACGTGAGGTAGACCACTTTGCCGAGAGCATAGTAAACGTACAAGACTGAGTATGGCCGCAAAACCATTCAAAGACAGTGACGGACGTGGATACTCCGACGAAACCCACGCCCTCATAGAACGCATGTGTCGCAACGTAGAACGCGAAGACTTTGTGCTTCACAAGGAAGAAGGCGCGGAGTGCGTACTGAAAACATACGACTTGTTCAATCTTCCAAGACCAAAGACTGTAGTGTGGTGTTCTGACTTGACCGATGCAAGGTTCCAAGAAAGCGCGACGAGCGCGAGGAGCGCGAGGAGCGCGTGGAGCGCGAGGAGCGCGATGAGCGCGATGAGCGCGGTGAGCGCGGTGAGCGCGAGGAGCGCGTGGAGCGCGAGGAGCGCGAGGAGCGCGAGGAGCGCGAGGAGCGCGAGGAGCGCGTGGAGCGCGATGAGCGCGATGAGCGCGTGGAGCGCGAGGAGCGCGAGGAGCGCGTGGAGCGCGAGGAGCGCGTGGAGCGCGTGGAGCGCGAGGAGCGCGTGGAGCGCGCTGGACTACGACTTCGATTGGTATATTTTCGAGGCGGAGTACACACAATCTAACGACGACACCAACGAACATGACGCAAAATGCCTTGCATATTGCGAACTCCTCATGCAAGCCAAAGAATACGGTGTAGGTTATCGAGTCGAATGGCAAGACACCCTGTACCTTGTACCTACTCCACTTGTGAAGATAGACAAACAAAACCGCTTTCACTCTGACCGCGAAGCAGCTATCCGTTGGAAAGGGGGCCAAGAAGTCTACCTACTCCACGGCATCAGGTTTGAAAAAGACCTCTGGGAGAAGGTTGTCAAAAAAACAATGAGGCTTGAAGATGTACTCAAAATCCAAGACATCGACCAGCGAAGACAAGCGATGAAGTACGTCTCCTTCACTGACTTCGCAAAGTACCAGAACGCCGAAGTGATAGACACCTACCAGAAGATTGCCGCAAACGGAGACGTGGTAAGTTACGAGCTGTACAAGTTCCCTGCGGGCGAGGTGTTCAACAAAGAAGTAAAGTACATACGCCACTTCTGCCCATCAACACATGATGAGTACGTTCACGGTGTTCCTAACCTCCCAACGGTAGCTGCCGCCGAAGCGTGGATGTTCGACACAACCGAAGAAGACTGGAAGCTACTTGTGCCACTTAGCACAGAGTCTTAGTCCAACTTCAACGTATGAAAAAGCCACAGAACATCACCGACCTCGAAGCAACCCTCAGCATCCTCGAAATGTCCGGCAGAAAGACCATCAAGATTAGCGACGTTAGGTACTACTTAGCGGTTTGATTTGGACGAGAATGACGACGAAGCTATTTTCCCCCTAAGATATGTAGGTGGAATGCCATACATTATCATCAATAAAGCTCACTTTAAGTGTTTTGAGACTGATAGAACATTTGTTTTAGAAGCTACCCCCACCACTCCAGACAAGCAAACAGAGGTATGAAAGAGAAGAAAGACATATGCAATGTGTGTGGCAAACCATTTATCCGTGATACCAACGGCGAATGGGTAAACCATGGACACAAGTTACCAGCCCCCACCCCAGATAACCAAACAGAGGTATGAAAACAATGATACTAGTGGTTCTGGCTTTCTTTTTAGGGGCTTATCTCTACTCTCCCACAATTTTTGAGAAGCCTATTGTGGAGCTTGGAGAAACATACCCAGCAGGAAGTAAGTTTGAAGTTCAAAGCATTGCATGGTCGCGCGGGTATAATGCATGCTTTCATGTAGTCACAAGACTACCAGATTGGCTAGATTGGAGTACTGGCTGGTGCAATATCTTCCCTGTGTATTTCGCACAAAGTCAATATGAAGACAGATAAGTAATAACAACTATGGAAACAGTGGAAACAGTAGAAGCAAAGGTAGCCTACGAGTGTCTTAAAGCAATCAACACTTATTTACAGATGTCGGAAGGAGAACAAACCTATCGCAAAGAGCTTAACGAGCTATACAACACACTTCACTTGATTAACAATCCACTCTTTGCCCCCACCAAGACAGATAAGCATGACTAAAATCACACGAGTAGAAGTTATAGACCGCAGTAAGTCCTTTGAAGAAGGTGGCGGTAGAGTGTACACCAACTACAATGTTGATGACGCCTGGGTTAGCGAGCAAGACGAAGGTCGCACGTTAAAGGTATTTATTAACGAGCCAGCCCCCACCAAGACAGAAACCTAAACAAAGCCTCCTATCAACAGGGGGGCTTTGTCTTTACATGATATGATTACTCTATGGAAGCGTTATACATCCGCTTGAATCACCGCTGGCTTCCTAAACCCATGACCAGGGAGAAAGCAGAGCGGTATGTAAAGAGGGTATGATTCTAAAGAACCCCACCAGAAACTGTGAATGTTGTTGCGCCAACTACTCAACAGGTTCCGAGTACACCGACCAGTGGTGTTGTCTTCCTAGACGTGGAGACTTCCGCCCACGGAAGTAGAAGAAATGACACAATCGTTACCGTGGAAACAAAAATATGAGTCAAGATAATAACAACTGCACACCAAACTGTCCCTGCGGTCAGTATAAGAAAGGTGTCAAGAAACACCACACGCCACTACCAGACCCAGAAAGAAAGCCAGCGTGGGAGTGGTTTGACAATGTTCAGAAGAAAATAGCCACCG
>Ga0208005_1000344_pt1 | contig 18054 bp, 18 predicted proteins | sample DEB19_08_DNA_3_FD_184530 | JGI IMG/M metagenome (GOLD analysis project Ga0208005, IMG submission 184530) | Aqueous microbial communities from the Delaware River and Bay under freshwater to marine salinity gradient to study organic matter... | ecosystem: Environmental > Aquatic > Marine > Coastal... | reverse complement strand
CGCGCCAGCCCCTCGTCCTTCTCTCGCTCTCCCAAAACTTGAACCCCTGTTCAAGGGCGCGATACGCCCGAAGCAGAAGGAGCCCACCATGCCGATCCGAGGAAAGCCTCCGAAGCAGAAGCCTCGCGCCGCGATGACCGCTGACGACTGCGTGACCTCGTCCTACGTGGACTACTTGCGCGCCTCGCTGCGCCAGCTCGAACAGGCCGTCATCGACGCGAACGAGGCTGGATCGTGGCAGGCGGTGGGTTCGCTGAAGCTCCGCGCCCTCGAGACGCGGCGCGTTCTCGACGAGGAGATCGCGAAGGCGGCGAGCCCCGACGACAGCATGAGCGACGAGCAGCTGCTCGGGATCATTGTGCAAGCGGTGGCCTCGATGCCGGCGCAGCATCTGGAGCGCCTCGAGGACGCCATCGAACTGCGCCGCGGCGGGAAGGTCGTGCGTCTCGTGAGCGGCGGCGCGTGAGTCTCACCGCACTCGCGTCTGCGTCGTCCGTGCTGACGCGCCGCGCTCAGATGGATCCGCTCGCGTACTACCGTCCGACGAAGCCTCAGCTCCGCTTCCTGGAGAGTACGTCGCAGATCCGACTCTTCCGCGCCGGGAACCAGGCGGGGAAGACATGGTGCGGCGTGGCAGATGCCCTGTGGCGGTGTCTGGGCAGTCATCCCTACCAGCAGGTTCCGCCCGCGCCGGTAGAAGGCTGGATCGTCGTCGTCTCGTGGGAGCAGAGCCTCTCGATCCAGAAGAAGATCTGGGATCTCCTCCCTAAGGACAGCGTGGAAGAGGGCTGTACATTCGTCCCTGGGAAGGGCTTCGTCGGGCGTACGCCCATCATTCGGTTCCGCAACGGCTCAGTTTTACGCATAAGAACTACCGGACAGGGGGCATTAGCTCTCGCCGGAAGCACTATCGATTTCTGTCTCCTCGATGAGCCGCCACCGGAGAGCGTCTGGTCGGAGATCGTTCCGCGCGTGCTGCGCCAGCGTGGGCGGATCGCCATCACGCTGACGCCGATCGGGCTGCCGCTCGGGTGGCTCAAAAAGATGGTCGAGGACGGCATGGTGGAGGACATCCACACGCCGCTATCCGTCGAGGCCACGACGCCGATCGGTGGGCGTCCGCTGCTGACGCAGGCCGAGATCGACAAGATGGAGATGCAGATCCTCCCGCAGGAGCGCGCCCAGCGCATCCACGGCGAGTGGGAGAGCGGGTGGGTCGAGGGCCGCGTGTTCCCGCAGTTCGATCCCGCTACGATGGTCCGCGACGAGGCGCCCGCTGGCGAGGCGCAGATCGGCATCGGCATCGATCACGGGAAGGAGAGCGGAGCACAGACTGCCGTCATGGTGGCGATCACGCGCACGGCAGACAACGAGCCACGGATCACGGTGCTGGATGTCGTGTCCTCCAACGGCATGACGACGCCCGAGGAGGACGCCGCTCAGATCCTCGGGATGATCAAGCGCGCCGGCCTCCGCTGGGAGCAGATCGACCGATGGGTAGGGGACCGCGCGGCGATCTCCCGTCGAGGCGGCGCGATCAAGTCGAACGCGCTGCTGGTACAGGCCTTTGAAAAGGCGCTCAAGATCCCCGTGGGCTCATGGCCGGCGCGGATCAACACCGCGTACAAGCCAGCCGGCTCGGTGTTCCACTCCTACCGCATCCTCCAGAGCGCCATGCTCCGGGGCGACTTCATCGTGCATCCGAGGTGCAAGCGTCTGATCGAAGACCTCGGCAAGTTCGACGGGCGAGAGGCCAGCAACCACAAGCACACGCTGGACGCGCTAAGGTACGGCTGCGAGCTGATCACGCGCAGGGCCTACGCGCCCCAACGCCTACGACTCGGATAAGGGGGCGCCATGCACTACTCCACGACTTCGACGCCGGCGCCTCCTGCACCGGGCAATCCCGACGAGGCCCGCCGCGTCGAGCATACGCGGCACCGCTACGCGATGATGGAGGGCCGTTGGCTCCCGTTGCTGGAGGCCCGCCTCGAGCAGCAGATCGGCTCGGTGCGTCGTGCCGCGTGGGGCATCGGTGACATTACCCAGTGCATGATGCGGACGACGAGCATTGAGCTTGCCACGCTCTACGACGCTGAGCCGGACGTGCGTCACTCGCAGATCGCGCCGAGCGCGAACCTCGATCGCCTGATCGGCTCCTCCGGGTCGATCGCACGCTCGGGCCTGTGGTCGCAGATGACGCGCTTTCAGGCGCTGACGATCGCCCTCCGAGAAATGTGGATGCGCGTCGAGGTCGTGGACGGGCGCATCGTCTATCGTCCCGTCCCGCCGCACATGACGTTTGCGGAGGCCGACGCGTCGAAGCCCACGGTGCCCGTCATGTTTGGCGAGCTGCGGCTGCGGCTGATCGGTGACGCATACGTCTGGACCTTCGACGTGTGGGACATCCGTGATCCCGAGTTCCCGACATACCGGGTCTTCGAGGCGCTCGACGGCTGGAAGTTCGGGCGAAACTTGACCGTGGAGCTCCACGGCGCGACCTACGACGGCGCCGACTACCCGGCTGCGTGGCGCCGGCAGAACGGCACGCCGGTCATTCCGGCGCAGCTGTACCATGCCAGCACCTACGGCGATCGGCTGTTCGATCCGTTCGCGAACATCGAGCTCTACGAGGCCACGCTGAACCTCGGCGTCCTTTACTCCTACCTCAACCATGCCATCCGAGACGCGAGCCACCCGCAGCGGTACGCGGTCGGCGTCCGCGTGGCGGGCATGGATGCGGTGGACCTCGGCTCCCGCGCGAGTCGCTCGGAGGTCACGACCGATCCCGCGACGATCCTCATGTTCGACCCGATCGGCGAGACGACTCAGCCGATGCTCGGGCAGTACCAGGCGGGATCGGATGTCGAGAAGCTCGAGAGCGTGATTGCTGCGATCGCCCACCGCGCCGCGACAGACGCCGGCCTCGCGCCATCGGAGCTCCAGCGCACGAGCGGATCCGCCCGTTCCGGGTACGCCATCTCGCTCTCGCAGGAGGGCAAGCGGGTCGCGCAGCGCCGGTATGTCATGCAGTTCCGCGCCGCCGACGAGGCGCTCGTCGGACTCTCGGCCATCCTGTTCAATCGCTGGGCCGAGGCGAACAGCGAGCCGACGAACTACCCGGAGGGCGGGTACTCGGTGTTGTACCGAGAAATTCCCCTCAGTCCGCAGGAGATGGACGCGAGGCGGAAGCACATCCTCGAGATGCGCGCCGCCGGTCTGATGAGCGACGTGGACGCGCTGCGCTTCTTCGGGTCTCTGTCCGAGCAGGATGCGGTCGCCCAGCTCGCGCAGATCCGCGCCATGCGCGGAGAGGCGGCGCCTCCCGCGGAAGAAGGACAAGAGACGCCGGAAGCGCCGCCCGCCGCCGACGTATCGCGCGCGCATGCCGAGGCGATGTCCGAGGCGGTCGATGAGCTCCGCGCGTCCGAGGAGGCGCTCGACGGACTGCTGGCCGGCAGCGTGACCGACGACCAGCGCGACATCCTGCGCGCGGTGCTGGAGTCGTTGCGCGAGGCGCGCGGCTACATCACGGGCGAGGAGGTCGAGGCAGAGACCGAGCTCCCCGGCGAGGTCGAGAGCGAGACGAGCGACATGGAGGACGAGGCGACGGCTACGGACGCAGCGCCCTCCGAGAGCGTAGCGGCGGCGGCGACCGCAGCCGGACAGCCAGCCTCGGCGGTCGCGCTCAACGGTGCGCAGGTGCAGGCCGCGCAGGGCATCATTCAGGCTGTCGCTCGCGGCGAGCTTCCGCGCGAGACCGGCGTGCAGATGCTCGTGCAGTTCTTCTCCATCGCGCCGGATCAGGCCGAGACCCTCATGGGTCCGGTGGGCCGCTCGTTCACGCTCGCGCCATCGGAGGGCTGAGTGCCGTTCGTCTCGGACGCACAGCGCGAGTACCTGCGGCAGAATGAGCCAGCGGTCTACCGCGAGTTCAAGCGCGCGGAGGAGCGCGGCGAGCTCGACCTCAAGCCGCCGGCCACGGTGGCTGCGGCTGCGCGTCGTGGGCTTGAGCTCCGCGCCGAGTACGGACGTGGCGGGACGGCTGTGGGTGTTGCCAGGGCACGCGACCTCGGCAACCGACGCACGCTCACCATCGAGACGGTGAAGCGCATGAGCAACTACTTCACGCGCCACGAGATCGACCTCGAGGCGCCCGCCGCGAAGCGCGGCAACCCCGGCTACCCGAGCGCCGGCTACATCGCGTGGCTTCTATGGGGCGGCGATGCTGGCCGTACGTGGGCGCGGAAGATCATCCGTCAGGAGGCGCGAGTCCGCGCCGCACTCGAACGCAAGAAGGAGGCAGAATGAGCGCAGAAGAAGGGACGACGACGGTAGATGACGGCGGCGCGAACGCCCGCATCCGGCAGCTGGTTGCGCGCGTGAAGGAGCTCGAAGCCCGCGTGGGCGAGCTCCAGCCGCTCGCGGAGAGCGCCGAGAAGTACCGCACGCAGCTGGACGAGCAGAAGGCCATGAGCAAGGCGGAGCGCGAGGCGCTGCGCCTCGAGCGTGAGATCATGTCCGCCGGCGTCATGGACGCCGAGGGACTCGAGTACGTGCAGCACGCCTACTCCAAGCTGCCCGCCGAAGGTCGGCCTTCAATTAGCGAGTGGCTCGGCAACAAGGACGCGCTCCCGAAGGCGGTGCGCGCGTACCTGTCGGACGCCACCGCGCCGCCGACTACGACAGCAGCGCCGACGCCGGCGCCTGCACCCGCGCCCTCGACGGCACGCGCTGCGGTGGCAGCGGCGCCCGACGCTCCGCAGAGCTGGACGCCTGAGGCGATCGCGCGTCTGTCTCCGCAGGAGTTCAAGGCCAACCGCGAGGCGATCTTCGCAGCTCTGCGCGCGGGTTGACACCCGAGCGGGAGTATGTGTAGGCTGGCTGTGCGGGGCACTACCTCGCACGCGCTCGGGCACGAACTCCCGTAAACAGCGATAGGCGCGGTCTAACCTCGATTATTCAAGGAGGGCCGCATCATGGCCAACGAAGTCTATTACAGCTCGCTCACCGGCAACGCCAGGGTCTCGGCGGTCCTGTCGCAGCTCATCGCCACCAAGCTCACCGACACCGCCAGCCTCGTCGGACATCCGTCCATCATGCAGGTGACTGTTGCCCCCGGGTCTACGGCGGTGCAGATCCCGGTGATCTCGTGGGGTGCCGACGCGATGGCCTCCGTGGCCGAGAATGCGTCGGTCTCCAACACCGCGCTTACGACCGCCGCTGTCACCTGCACGCTCGCCCGCCAGGCCATCCGGCGCCAGATCTCCGATCTCGCGCAGGCCACCGCGACCGGCGTGCCGCTGGACGTGACGCTCGAGTCGATCGCTACCGACTTCTCTCAGGCGTGGCTCAAGCGCGGCACGACCATGATCACCGCGCTCTCGTCCGGCTTCTCCAACTCGGTCGGATCCACGGGCGTGGACCTCTCGGTCTCCACGTTCTACTCCGCGATCTTCCAGCTCCAGCTCACCGCCAATGCTGGGCAGTTCGTGGCCGTGCTCCACAACCAGCAGATCAACGATCTGATGTCCTCGCTCCGCTCCGAGACCGGCCCGGGCCAGTACCTCGCCGCGTCGCAGGACATGGTCAACGCGAAGGGACCGGGCTTCAAGGGCACGCTGTTCGGCGTGGATGTGTTCGGCTCGAACACTGTTCCCACTGCGAACGCCGGCGCCGACTATCTCGGCATGATGTTCTCCCCGATGGCGATCGCGATGGCTACTGCCAGCGTGTCTCCGATCATCGGCTCCACCATCCCGACGCCCGCCGCTCAGGTGACCGTCGAGGTTGAGCGCGATGCCTCGAATGGCTCCAGTATCGTGGTGGGCAGCATCCTCGCTGGCGTGGTTGAGGTGGACGATGCCAAGGGCGTCGGCATCCTGAGCGACTTCTAAGCCGGACCTCCAAGCGCCCGTCTCGGTGGTTACTCTACCGGGGCGGGCGCTTCTGCGTTCGCGCAACGAAGAAGGAGACAAGATGGCAGCGACTTTCGGTACAGCGTCTGGATCGACCTACGTAGGCACGGCAGCGAGTCGGCCAGCAGCGATGAAGGAGCTCGTGCGTCTCGAGTCCTCCCCGCCGTTCTGGTACATCCACCATCCTGCGCGGTGGACGTTCCGCGATGGGGAGTGGGTGCCGTGGCTGTCTGAGCTGCGTGCGGATCCGGGCGTGGCGAACGTGGACAAGAACGGGCAGATGGATCTCGCGGAGGTCACCAAGCGCCGTGCTGGGTGGACGCTCATCCCGTGGGATGCAGCAGAGGGCGGGTACTGCGTGGCCTACGAGGGCGTCTCTGGCACTGTCCACATGAGCAGGTTCCAGCGCCCGAAGCTCGTCGCGGGACAGACGCGCATCGAGACGGACGAGGACGGATACTACACGTTCTGCAAGTCCCTTGTCGGGACGTACATCGACCTGCCCGATCCCGACTTCATCGGCGTGCAGATCGAACGGCAGGAAAAGAAGGTGGACGAGTGGCGCGAGAAGGCGCCGAGCTCGCCGTTCCATCGTGACGCGCTCGCTGTCGAGGAGGCTCTCCTCGAGTCGATGATCGCGGCGAAGGAGCGGTTGTACAATCCGCCCGCTCCGGGTGAAGAGCCCGAGCCCGCGCCGAAGCCGAAGGTGCGCCGAGGCCGCGCATGAGCGGCGAGCGCCCAGGCTACCGCGAGGCCATGGAGCGCATGGCGCGTCAGCTGCGAGACGGCGGCATGCCCGCCGACAAGGCGAGGCAGACGGCGCAGGATGCGGCAAAGCGCCAAGATCAGCGCGAACGCGATAAGGGCCGGTAGGCACGGAGGTCGGGATGTCGCTCGCGGAGACTGTCTACACTGCGCGGTTCCGCTCGACGGAAACGATCGAGCGTGGACGCACGCAGGTGCTGACCTGCCCGACATCCCGCGCCGGTGCGACGGCTACCCCGACTGCCGGTACGTTCTCGCTGTACCGTCCCGATGGATCGGCGTTGGTGTCCGCACAGGCGGTCACCATCCCGCCGGCCTCGGTGGCGCAGTACACGCTCGCGGGCGCTACGACGAGCGCGGAGGCGCTCTCAGAGGGATGGTTGTGTGAGTGGTCTTTGACCATGCCCGACGGGGTGTCCCACACCTTCCGCAACGACGCCGCTCTCTGCCGTAGAACCCTCTACGTATGCATTAGTCAAGACGACCTGACGATGCGGCACTCGGACCTTCCGGCGCTGCTCGGAGCCGCGACCTCGTACCAGCCGTACATCGACGAGGCTTTCTTCAGCATTTGCAGCCGCCTCGTAGCAGCGGGGCGTAGACCGTACCTCGTGATCCAGCCGAGCGCGCTTCGGGACTGCATGCTGCATCTGGCATTGCATCTAATTTTCCTCGATTATTCCACCAGCGCCGGGGATGGCGGGCGGTGGCAAGCACTCGCGGAACACTACCGCGTGCAGTACGAGGCGGCGTGGGGACAGCTCCGCTTCACGTACGACGAGGCTGACGAGAACACGGTGGATCCGTCCAAGAAGAAGTCCGCGAGCTCGCAGATCTGGACGAACGGACGCGGGTACTCTGCCACGGCATGGTGGCGCTGATGGCGGCACGTACGATCCGGCAGCTGCGCGAGGACGTGACCGCGCGCCTCCTCACGCTCTCCGGGTGGAAGGAGTCGCGGGTAGCGCCTGACAACTTCGGGCGGGACGCAGACAGTCTCGCGCATAAGTGCGTTTCGGTCGCGCCTGTCGAAACGACGGACCTCCGACAGTACCGGGGGCGTCCTGCCGAGGGCACGCTCGTAGAGACCGCGCTCGAGGTGCGGTACTCGTGGCGCCTCGCTCCGAAGTCGATGAGCGATACCTACGACGACGCCCTCGACGGCGAACAGGCGATCGTGAACAAGCTCATGGCGTACGATGCGACGTGGCCGCTCTCGTACAAGTTCCAGCTCGTATCCGTGACCCGGACAACGAATGACGCCGGGGAGTGGGTACAGGGCACTATCAGTTTCCGAGTCGTGCAGACCCTCCCCCTTCAATGATATGATCCCGCTCCAGTGAGGTAGACCATGCCCATCTCGTCCGTACCGAAGAACTTCCGCGACGGCCTGATTACCCTCGCCTCTGGCGGCGGGTCTCCGATCACTCTGACCGTGCAGTACGAGTCTGGTGACTTCTCGATCACGGGAGCCAACCAGGGCAACTACGAGTACACGAAGTACCTCGATCGCGGCGAGATGGGCACGGTGCGGAAGACGAACCGCTCGTTCCCAACTGGCTCCTTCACGGCGCAGTTCACGGACCTCGCGGACGCCACGAACAACACGCTGTGGGACGCCGTCAACCGCACGGGATCGTTCGCCGCTGCTGTGTCTACGCTCGGCGCCAACGCTGATTTGTATACGTTGAACGTCACTTTCACGGCCGAGGGCACCTCGTTCGGGGACGCCACCGATCATGTTTTGGTCCTCAACGACTGTCGCCTTTCTATTGACCTGTCCGAGGGAGACCCGGACTCGTACAGCATTTCCTTCGAGGTGCTGGGCTCGATCACGGCGACTTGATCGACGTAGGTGGGGGAGCGCCCGTCGTGCTACGGTACGGCGGGCGCTGTTCGTTTTGCGCCAAGGAGAAGGAAGATGGAAGTCACGATCAAGGGGAAGACCATCACGCTCGCAGCACCCGCCAGCCATGCCGCACGGACGAAGGCGCTGCTCGCTCTCGCTCAGGATGGATGGCTCGGCATGGGCGCTGCGCTCGGCGTCTGCTGGCAGGGGCGTCCTGCGCTGAAGGCCACGCTCGCGGGGTGCAAGTGGGACGGCATGGCGTACGGCGCTGCCGTGCGCGACGAGCTCCACGCCGCCGGCGTGTCGGAGTCCGAGGTGGCCGAAGCCGCGTCGAAGGCGATCACGCTGATCGTGGACTCCTACCCGCGCGAGGAGGCGGTACAGTCCCACGCGGATTTTACCGAGGGCCGGACGGAGGGCTCGACGCCGTAGCCCTCGAGATCGGGCTCACGTACTGCGGCGACCCGGACGCGTTCTACAGCTGGACCGTGGACCAGCAGGAGCGCGTGCTGGGCTGGTGGCGTGCGAAGCACACGCCGGCGCCGAAGCGCGCAGCACGAGGTCCGCTCCAGCCGCGCCCGGGTGATACGGTGACAACTGAGGGCGCCTCATTCTGGGGCCTCGGAGGTTGAATGGCGCGTGTCGTGTACGGATCCGGGAAGGTGACCGTAGCCGTAGACGGCACGCTGGAGCAGAGTCTCCGCGCCGCCTTCAACGCCGCATCGAAGGGACTCGCTACGGGTATCGAGTCGCTCGTGGATGAGGTGGCCGAGGATGCGCGGCAGGACTGGTATGACCAGGTGGACAAGCGATCGGGCGACTCGCAGGACAGCATTGAGACGGAGATGCGCCTCACGACCGACAAGGTGACGGGCGTCGTGTACGCGACCGAGAAGGCCACCTACATGATCAAGCGCCCGGGGCCGCTGTCGGTCCTCTCGACACGGAAGCTCACCCAGCAGAGCGAGTACTTCGAAGTGCGCGACTACTACCGGAAGAACAAGGCGATGCCCCCGGGTTACCGGTTCGCAAAGCTCGACGAGAACGGCGATCCGGTAGGCGTGCGCGCTGTGCGCCCCAACCCGAAGGCGAGCGACGGCAAAAGCATGTGGCAAGAGAACGTCATCAAGCCGGGGAAGAAGCGCGCGCGCGATAGTATTCGGAGCATCCAGCGCGCCACGAAGGCGGCGCTAAAGGGAGGTCCGCGTGGCTGATATTAACCTGACCGTATCGGCCTCATTGGCGAACCTCGAGGCGCAGCTCGCATCCGTGCAGGGCATGACTGCCGACACGGCGAAGCTCATCGTCAAGGACTTGCAGGCGTCGATCAAGGCAGCGGAGAAGGCGTCGAAGGACAGCGCCGCCGCGACGAAGCGCGCGATGGAGCAGACCGCCGCCGCGTCGAAGAAGGCGGCAGACGCCGCCGGCGACGTGGGAGACAAGATCGGCAAGTTCGGCGCGAACGCCGGCAAGGTGGCAGGCGTCCTCGACATGGTTGTGCCCGGCCTCGGTGGCGTAGCACGAGGCGCTGCTGACATTGCGGACGGCTTCGAGATCGCGGCGCTGGGTGGCACGCGCCTCCTCGCCATCCTCGGGCCTGTCGCTGCGGCTGTCGCCGTAGGCGCTGCTGCGTATCAGTACCTCGCCTCGGAGCTCGAGGCGGTCAACCAGAAGAACGAAGAGGCGGCGAAGATCGCCTCCGCTACGCTCGACCGCACGCGAGACATTACGCGCCTCACGCGCGAGCTCGCGGACGAGACGGCGCTCGCAACCGGCGCCACGACGGACGAGGAGCTCGCCGTCCGCAACCGTACCGAGGCGATCGAGGCGGCGTACCGCGAGCAGCTCCAGTACCTCGAGACGCAGCGCGCCTCGGCCGCAGCAGCCAACGCCGGGAAAGGACTGAACACCGCCGAGGCGCAGACGTACCGCGACCTGTCGGCGCAGGTGGAGGCGTTGCAGGCGAAGCAGCAGGATCAGATCTCGACGGCTGAGGGACTGATCCGCGCACGGTACGCAGGGCAGCGCGCCGACGAGCGCGCCGCTGCTGCGGCTGCTGCGAAGGCCGACGCCGATCGCGCGGCTGCGGACGCTGCCCGTGCTGCCGAGCAGGCCGAGCGCGAGAAGGAGCGCGCGCAGGCGACGTACACGCGTACGGTGATCGACTACGCCGAAGCCATGCGCTCGCTGACGGCAGACCAGCGATCGTCCGTGTCTGAGGAGGAGCGCATCCTCGCGGCGGGGCAGCAGCGCCTCCGACAGCTCGATGAGCTCGCGCAGCGCACGGAGTACCTCGCGCTCACCAACGCCGAAGCAGAGGCCGCGCAGACCGCCGCCGCCGAAGCGCGGGTGCAGATCGAGCAGGACGTAGCCGAGCAGATCGCCGCCGTGCGCGAGAAGGCGCGGCAGGACGAAGCCGCGAAGGCGACGGAGGCCCGCGAGGCCGAGGCCGCGGCGGCGCTCGAGAACGCGCAACTCATCGCGCAGGGTATCGGCTCGGTCGGGCAGGGACTCGACGCGCTCGCCACCTCGAGCGCCGACTCTCTCGGGCGCCTCCAGCAGCAGCTCGCGGACCAGAGCGAGATGCTCACCGCCAGCGAGAAGGCGGCACTACAGGAGCGCGTAGCCGCGCAGCGCAACGCCGCCATTCAGGCGTTCGAGGTCGCGAAGGCCGCGAAGCTCGCAGAGGCGATCATCAACACTGCTGCCGCTGTCACGGCGAGCCTACCCAACCCGATCGCTGCGGCAGTGGCGGGTGCTGCGGGTGCTGCTCAGGTGGCGACCATCGCGGCACAGCAGCCGGCCTTCCACGCGGGCGGTATCGTCGGTGCGCCGCCCGATGAAGTGAACGCGCGCCTCGTGCGCGGGGAGGGCGTGCTGTCCCGCTCTGGCGTGAACGCGATCGGCGGGGAGCAGGCGGTACGCGCCGCGAACGCCGGCATCCCGCAGACGCCTCAACCTATGGTTATCGTTCAGCAATACAGGCACCGCGTCTACAACGACTTCATCAGGCAGAACCTTAGGATGGGATCCCCACTGGCTGTCGAGATACGAGGGACGCGCACGGTAGGCATGCGGGAGGCGCTCTAAGATGGCTACGGCACTGACTCGGACCTACCTCCGCGGCCTCCTGATCCCTGATCCGCGCCTCACGTACGAGGGCGCCTACTCCTCGACGCTCTCGACCGCCACGCAGGCGGGGCCGATGCCAGGGGAGGCGGTGGCCTCGCAGGACACGTACGCTACGCTGGTGGCGACGGGCGAGCAGAGCGGCACGACGGTGGAGGTGCAGACCCTCCGCGCCGGCATGCCGGGGATCGAGGGCGCTGGCTTCGTGTGGCGCGATCAGGGCGCGACCCTGTGGCGTGGATGGGATGTCCCGCAGACGCTCACGGGATGGGGCTCGGTGCGGTACACGACGACAGCGAATGACTACCGGGATGCCGTGATCCTCTCGACTGCCGACGATGGTCTGCTCGTCGCGTACGAGGACCAGACGGGCGGGGCTGTGCGCGCCTCGCGCCGCGCCTCGTCGGCGTCGAGCTGGTCTGACGTGCTGGTGTTCAGCCATGCCGTCACGATCGGCGCGGTGTACACGACGGGCGCGAAGCCGGCGCTGGTGCAACTGCCGAGCGGGCGGGTGCTGTGCTTCTTCTGTGTCGAGGACTCCACCTCCTCGACGGTGAACGTGTGGATGTCCTACTCGGACGACGACGGCGCGACGTGGACGACGGGACAGCGGTACTGCCTCGAGGCGTCGATCTCGACGGTATCGCAGAGCGTGCGCCGCATGCGCGCCGCCTACTACGGCGGGCAGATCGTCCTCCTTGTGGACATCATCGACACGTCCACGGCGTACAGCCAGCGCCTCGCGCAGTATGCGAGCGCAGACCTCGGCGCGTCGTTCCAGCTGGTCGATCAGTACAGCGGCGCCGACATCGACAACCACGGCGGGTTCGGGGACGTAGTCGCCATCGCGGACGGGTTCATCATCGCGTACGTGCGGCGCGAGAACCACGCGACGTACGGGCTGCTCAACCGCCCGTGGAGCCGGCGCATCGGCTCGGCGTACTCGCTGTTCCTGAGCGCGACCGAGGTCCGCATGCAGGACGCGTCGAACCCGATGGGGTGGGCGTTCGGCACGACGACGTGGAGCGATGGCGAGATGGCGCTTGCTGCTGACGACGTGGGGCGCGTCTACGCTGTCGGGCGGGACACCGTGATCGCTGGAGCGGACGCGCTCGCTCTGCGGTACACAGATGACTACGGCGATAGCCAGTGGAGCGGCACGGGATCGAGCTCGCACCCGACGACGAAGGGCATGCTCTGGCGTGGAGAGTCCGGCTCCACGCACCCACGCTACCTCGCGACGTGCTGGCAGCGCGGTCGCCTCATCGTCTCGCACCAGCACAACTCGGTCGCTGCGACTGCCGAGGCGTCGATCGCCATCCTCACGGCGGGCGGGTGGGCAAGCGTCCCGCTGCCGTCCCTGACGGGTCCGATCACCCATGACACGATGGTGACGTGGGAGCGGACGTGGCTCCCGTACGACCTTCCGCAGACGCAGGACGCGACGAGCTGGGCCTATACCTCTACGGGCGCTCCGACTGTCGCGCTGTCCTCCTCGGGCATGACGGTGACGGGCGGCGTCGGTGACTCCGCGACGTGGACGGGATCGCCCACAGGCACGATGGCTCAAGGCGTGATCGCGGAGGCGTTGGTGTCCGTGACGACGGGCGCCGCGACCGTGCGTGTCCGCGCTGGTGTGGCTGGACCTGACAGCTTCGAAGCCTCGATTGTCGCAACGCCGACGACGATCTCCCTGCTCGACGTGACCGGTGCGGTGACCATCGCCACGGTGAACACGACCGCAGCGACGACGGGCGTATGGCTGCGGATCTCGGTGGGCTGCCGCCTCGTCGCCGGCAACAACGGGCGCACGACGGCATGGTACGCACCAGGCGCACGAGGAGATGCCGAGGATCGCGCGTGGGTGCAGGTAGGCACGACCACTGCGCTCGTGCAGGGCGCCTCCACGACGCATCGCGTGCAGTTCCTGTCGGGCGTCGGCGCCGGCGTGGCGGTCAACCAGACGTGGCGCAGCATGGCGTACGTCTCGGATCAGTACGCGGGCACGGGACAGACGCAGATATACACGCCGCCCGCCAACCCTGCGGACCTCCTCCCGCGCGACCTTGCGCCGACGCCCGTCTATGCGGTGGGTGGGCTGGAGGTCTACGGCACGGATGGTCCGGCGTACCGCTCGGATACGTGGACGATCGCCACGGACTACCGCTTCCCTGTGCGCGCGGTCCACATCGAGGAGGAGCCTTCGCCTCGTCGGACGTGGCGCTCCACGACGACGGCCAGTGAGCAGATCATCGCGTGGGAGCTCGACCCTACCGTGACCTCGCCCTTCCTCGGGCCGGTTCGCTGCCTCCACCTCGCGGGGATCAACTTCCGCACCGCATACTGGGAGGGCCGCGACGGCGCGGGCGTGTGGCAGTCCATCGCCACGGTGGACGCTGCGAGCGGACAGACGGGGCTTGGCTACGTGCGAGACGATGAGATCGTGACGACGAGCCAGGCGCTCGGCTCGGGCACCATTGCAGGGCGAATGCTGCTGGCGAACGAGCTCGCCGGCGCGCGGTTCGCCATGTCGGGCGGCACGCGGGTGCGTCCGATCTCGGTCTCGACTCCGGGTGTGTGGGCGGGTGCGCTCTCGGGCGACGGCACGAAGGTGCGCGCCACGATCACGACGCTCGCGGGTGACCCGACGAGCGGCACGGACGGACAGGTGTGGATGCCGAGCGTGACGGTGATCGCAGCCGAGACGACGACGGTGGAGTACTCGGCGTACAGGCTGCGGATCCCTGTGCAGAGTACCTACGAGGGCTACTTCGAGGTCGGCGTCGTGATGCAGGGATATCTCCACGTCTTCGGCCAGCAGTACAGCGCCTCGAGGGCGCAGAGCATGACGACGAGCATCGAGCTCACGGAGGTACGTGGAGGCGCCCGCCGAGTGCAGCGCACGGGACCGGCACGCCGCGCTGTCGAGATCGCGTGGGAGGAGGGCGTGGACGGCACTGCCATCGCACGGAATGACGTGGACTACGTGCGCCTCCACGCGGGCGGCGGTGGCATCGCGTCTCCTGCGGACGTGGCGCCCTCCCTGCTCGGGCTCATGGAGCAGCTCGACGGTGCGGTAACTCCGATCGTGTACCTCCCGCAGATCGCGACCATGACGGGCGGCACGACGGTGCGGACGATCGTATCGCCGTACCTGCAACTCTACGGACGCATCCGAAGCGAGACGCTCCAGGTGGACACGGTGCAGGGCTCCGAGTTCGAAGACCCGAGCGGTGAAGTCTACCGAGTCGCCCGGGTGCGGATCGAGGAGGAGCTGTGACCGGCGCGTGCTACTGGCTGCTGGACCTCGAGTTCGCCGGGAAGACGCTGCGCCTCTCGACGGATGATCTGACGGTGACATCGACGGCGCTGGGCGATCTGCACTACGCCGGCGCCCTACAGGAGATGACCTTCTCCGAGGCGCTTGAACTGTTGGACAGCCAGATCCCGCAGGCGAACGTCAGCGTCTCGGCTGTCCTCGGCGTGGACGTGCCGGCGCTGGTGGCGGAGGGGCATCGCCTCGAAGGGTGCACGGGGACGCTTGCGCTCTGGCGCGAGGGGCAGACCTACGAGCAGCGGCGTGTTCGCCTCATCGGGCGCGTGACCGATCCCGAGTACGGTGCCCAGTGGGAGCCGTGCGACTTCTCGTTGCAGGACGAGATCTGGCAGAGTGACGTGCAGATCCCAGCGCCGGGGAGGGAGGTCTCCTCCTCGACGTGGCCGGACTCGTTGCAGGACATCTACTTCGCGGGATGGTCTGGTACGTTGCCGGACTTCTACTCGTCCCTGCGCCCCGAGGATGCGAACCTCGTCTACCCGGTGATCTTCGGGCGCCCGGGGCGTACGACCGGCCTCTCTGATCCTGCGTGGGAGGGGAGCATCGCCGTACACATCTCGCGGGATCGAGGCCCGAGCGGCACCGCCGCGGACCCGGGGCCGGTGATCATCATCGCAGGGCACCGCGTCCAGGCCGATACCGTGTACCTCTACACGGAGTCGATCCAAAACCAAACGTGGAACTATTACAAAGGCGCCTTCTCGGCACTCGACCCGCAAGACAACGGGTTCCTCGTAGAACACTGGACCGACGCGCGAGGGCGCACGGTGGCGGTCTGCCCGGGTGTGGCGCGTGGAGACACGGCGGGTAGTGCAGCGGTCGCCGTCAATGGCGTGAACGTCTGCACGCTCGGGTCGAACTACATGAACATCGAGCTCGACGACGACTCGTATCGGACCTATTCGGACGAGAACGGCGGGCTCCTGTACGTCCCGCTCTACGTCGGATGGTACGACCGCACGAGGTCCGATGAGGGCGGCGGCATGGTGGGCGACGACGGGCAGCTCGTCCGAGGCGCCGGCGACGTGCTGACGTACCTGCTCCGCGAGACGGGAATGCAGGTAGACGCCGGACGGTGCGCCACCGCCGCGGCACTGCTGAACACCTTCCGCATCGACTGCGCCATCGACGCGCGGGTGAACGTCTGGGAGTGGCTCAGCGCCAACCTCCTGCCGATCCTGCCCTGCTCGCTCGCCACAGGGCCGGAGGGACTCTATGTAGTCGCGTGGCGCTACGACGCGACGGCACGAGACGCTCGATGGACGATCGACGCCGACGCTGACCCGACGACGCAGCGCGCCTCGCGGGTGAAGGTGGACTCGAGCAAGATCGCCAACAAGTTCCGTCTCAACTTCTGCTTCAACCGACGCACGAACGTGTCGATGCAGTACCGCGCGCTCGACGCCACGTACGACAGCACGGACCCCAGCACGCGCGCCTCCTACCTGTGTGCGGTGTCCCAGGCGCGGTATCGCACGACGCGAGACACGGGCATCCGCGAGATGACGACAGACTCTACGATCATCTGGGACGTGGCGACCGCCGACGCGATCCTGAATGTGCAGGCGAAGGCGTATGCCCTCGCTCGCAGGACGGTGGATTATGTTGTGTCTGGTGCCTCCTACGATGAGATTTCGCGCGGTGATGTCGTCGTAGTGACGGACAGCGAAGTCGGTTTGTCCGCTCAGGTGGCCCTCGTGCGTGAGGTGCAGTGGGACAGCTCGGGCTCCATCGGCCTCTCGCTACTGATCCTCGAGGATCCTGCGCGGGATAGTCTGTAGGCCATGCCAGCAGCACGCCGCCCATTGATGCCACCGCGCACGAACAGCAACGCGCGCGTGGGCGTGCGCCTCCCTGCTACGGGCGGCGGAACGACGGAGTACAAGCGCCGCGCGATCCGGTTCGTGGCGGGCAGCGGCATCTCGTACACGATGGTGGACGACCCCGCGAACGAAGAGGTCGAGCTCACGATCACCTCGACGGGCGGTGGCGGGCCGGCGCCGACGACGCAGGTCATGTCCTACCGGCTGTTCGTCGCCGGCGTGGGCGCCGCCTCTACGACGGCACTGACGACGGACTACACGATCGCCGTGGACCCGACGACGATCGCGGCGACGGTCAACCTGCCAGCTGCTGCCGGTGTGGTAGGGCAGATATTCGTCGTGAAGCACGTCAACGCCAGCGCCAACACTGTGACGCTGGACGCCAGCGGCAGCGAGACGATCGACGGCAATCTCACGCTCGTCCTCACGGCGTACAACGCAGCAACCGTGCAGAGTACCGGCACGGGATGGGTGATCCTATGAGCTACCTCGTACCTCCCACGACGAGCGCCGCCAGGGCGCCGACTGTCACGGACGACTCGGCAGACGGCTACCGCCTCGGGTGGCTGTGGATCAACACCGCCGAGCGCGTGGCGTACATCCTCACGGATGCGACCGCCGGCGCCGCAGTGTGGGTGCAGATGGGCCTCTCGCTCTATCTGCTGATCGCCTCATCGGCGTCGGACGCCGACTACCTACCAAACGGCAGCGTCGTGCTGTACGCCGCCGAAGACGTGCGAGTGAACTGAATGGCAAACCCTACCCTCAACTGGCGCTTCGTCGGCACGCAGACGTTCACGGCGGGATCGCTGAACGGTGCGCTCGACGCGCTGTACACGCTCGGTACGAAGACGACGTTCAACGACGGCACGACCCGGACGCCGGGGACGGGCAGCGCGTGGACGTGGAACCGCGAGCAGACGAGCGGCACGACGGTAGCATGCTACGGCAACCCGCCGACGAACGCGCTCGGCATGCGGTACATCATCGCGGGCAGCGCCTCGGCGGTGTCGTACACGCTGCTTGCCCCTGACACGGCGACGGCTACGGGTCTGCTTGTCGCAGCGATGCAGAAGGGCGCCGGCGCCTACACGACATGGGGCTCTGCCACGCCGTTCACGAACGCCGGCTTCTCGGGGTATTGGCGCACGACGCGCGCCTTCGCCACCGTCGCGTACGACTCGGTGTCCCTTATGGAGTCGCAGGAGGGATGCGTCGTCCAGTTCGCGCAGG
>Ga0208005_1000343_pt1 | contig 18063 bp, 23 predicted proteins | sample DEB19_08_DNA_3_FD_184530 | JGI IMG/M metagenome (GOLD analysis project Ga0208005, IMG submission 184530) | Aqueous microbial communities from the Delaware River and Bay under freshwater to marine salinity gradient to study organic matter... | ecosystem: Environmental > Aquatic > Marine > Coastal... | reverse complement strand
TCAGCCACAGCAATCCACCACCACCTGTGCGGTTCAACTGCGCGTCACCTGATGGCGACGTTGCGCCTACAGCCCATCCTGCCGTTCCTGATACCGAAGCACTTGCAGCGGCAACCGATGGCACTGACTGCCAAATGGCGCGCTCAATACCTTCGGCGATGCGCTTTGCCTTCTGCGTTGCGAAAGCCTGCTCAAATGGCACGCCTTCGTAGTTGCTGCCTTGCGTCAGCTGCGATGCCAGCCAAGCCGTTTCAAGTGAACGAGGACATAACTCCTCCTGCACCTTAACGCGAGCGACAGTGATTGTACGCTGGCTGAATGTGGTAGTGCCGTCGGCGTTCCACGCACACGCGGTTGCATCTTGGAACACAGCGTCGGTGTCCATGATGTTTAACGCTTCCTGCGACTTAATGCCCACGCGCTTCTGCAATAATGACTGCGTCTTTGCGTCAAATACAGTTTGGGTTATCAGAGGCAGCTTGTTCTGCTCGACGTACCCGGTGATTGTTGCGATTGAAAATGACATAGGTTATTTTTTTAGGGTTTTTAGGGTTTCTTGTACTTCTGCAAGTCTGCTGGCACGGCTCATTTTCACCGACTCCACAACAGCGTCACTTGCTCTTTTCTTGGGTGCAGCCGTAGGCATCTGCGCCAACGCTGACAGTGCCGTGTCAATAGTGCTGAACCTTGCGGCGTTAGCTTCGACCTCTCCGCCCATCTTCGCCATCATCTCCTCGACCTTTGCAGCCAAGGCGGCGATAGCGGCCTCCATGGCCTGCATCCGCTCTTCATGTGGATCGGCAGGTGCGCCTTCGCCTTCGGGTGCTACTTCAATCTCCACCTCTTGCGCTTCAACAGCTTCGGGTGCAGCTGGTGCCGGTGCAGCGTCGCCGATCTCGACGATCTTGCCGCCTTCGGTAGTCACCACGCCAACTTCGGGGATGCTATGCGCGCCATCAGGTGCAGGTAGCAACCCCTCTTCGGTCACGACGTAGACCAACGTGCCAACGGCTAACTCGCCATCGACGCGGATCATCGTGCCATCCTCCAACTTATAGTCGCTGAACGCCAACGGCGCAGCTGCTGGCGCTGGTGCAGCGGAGAAGCTACGCAGCACGCGTGTCAACTCTGAAATTCTATCTGATAGGTTCATAGTGTTAAATATCGTTGGTTTTGATAGTATGCAAAAAACTTTCAAAGGCTTCGGCAAACTCCGCCATCGCCACCTCTATCTCGCTATCGGTGGGCTGCATCCCGAAGTAGCCTTCTATTGAAAATCCGGTGAACTGGTCGCGCTCTTCCCAGACTTTGTCGTTCTCAACCTTAAACGATCCAAACCAACTGCCATCCTTCGCATCCTCGTACCCATTCGGTGGGTTGATGCCGCGATCCCTGTCAATCAAATAACTCTCGAACATATAGACACCATCAATGGCGGTGCTATGCTCGGCGTTGACGTTATGCTGGTTTCCCTGCTTAAAATACTTCTGCACCATCTTGCGGATGGTTTCCTTCTGGAATATCACGAAGTACTCGCCCCTCGTTTTGTCGCGGCGGATGATCGGCGTATCTGCCAGCATCAACGGACCTGTCAACACGCGCTTCTCGCCTGTTTCGGTGAACCGCATCTTTTCCTTGCTGAAAGCCTGAAATGGCCGCTCAATAGCGGGGGATTCAACGAGCGCGACGTAGCTGACGCCTTCGTCAACTTCGTCAATGGTCATCAGGTAGACAGGTAGTTCCATAGCGTTAAATATCATCAGTTTGCCAACTGTGCAAATTCGCTGATCCTCCGCAAGCGCCCTGATACTGTACGCACGTCACTCTCAACGACATAGGCGCGCATACCCTGCCCTTGCCCTTGCCCTGACCCTTCATTCGGGTTGAGTAGCTGGCTGTTCGGGTTCATCGCGCCCGGTGCGAAGCCTCCTGTCGTTGGTGGCGCTGATGATCCGCCGCCGCCGCCCATGTCGGCAGACGAAGATCCCTGAAACTGCTGATTGCTGATAGCCTTAACGCGGAGTGCTGCCGCTGCTGCCGCTGCCGCCGCCAAGATGTAATTCAACGGAGGAGGCGCTGACTTAAACGCCTTCTGCGTTGCCGTGATGCCGTCAATGATTGCAGTACCCATCGACGCCTTCTTGTTGATGTCAAAGGCTCTGCGCTGTGCTTTTTCGCTCTTGCCGGAAAATAGCGTTGTTAAGTCTGCGATGCCTTGCAGCACTTGCTTGGCGCGATCAATTTTGCGCTGCGCCCTCATTGCATCAAGTGCATCATCATCCGCGTCTGCTTTTTTCTGCTCTGCGACGCCTGTTCTTTTGACAACCACTAACTCCTGCTCAACTTGTTTGCCTTTTTGTAAAAACTGCTCCAAGCCATTAACACCAGCGTAGATATATGACGCATCATTCTCGGCCTTCTTCTTGTTAAAGGCTTCAACGGCTCGAAGGTAGTCCTCTTGGTCTTTCTTTTTCTTATCAAGTGCCTGCTTGTTGATGAACACCTCGTACTGCGCCCGCAATAGGTTGTGCTTGTGATATGCCTCCGCAAGTGCTTCCTCATCTTTTGCGTTTTTTATCCTTTGGCGGGAAAGATCAAACTCTTTTGCGAAAATCTGCATCTGCGCTTCACCCCTTGCCTCCATAATCTCAATCTGCCTCTCCAGCTCTAACGTCACATCTGCAACGGCTTTCTTTGGCTCAATACCCAAGAATCGCTGCACCGCCGCTGTCAGCTTATCCCAATTCGACACCAGCAAGCCAATGGCGACCACTGCCGCGCCGATGCCTGTCGCTACCAGCGCCAAGCGAAACGCCTTCAACGCCCCTGTGCTTGTACCCACTGCCAGCGCATAGGCACGCTGCGCCGCCGCGTTTAGGTTGACCATCAGCGCCGAATCTTTGTTAAGCGCATTTGCGACAGCCGTAGCGCCATTGACTAACGCCAGCGCCGCCTGTACCTTCATCATCGCCTTCTGCACATCCTCGCTTTCCTCGCCGAACAACGCCGCCGCACCCTGCGCAACGGCAAAGCCGCCTGCGATGCCTTGTATCGCTGACGTAAATGTATCCAGCGTCCGTGTGTCCGACGCCAACGCCTTGACCTGTGCGCTCGTGTCGCCGATAGCGTCCTTCAGCGATCCTGCCTCGGCAGCCATCCGCCGGAACTGGTCGGTGTTCTTCTGCCCCGCCGCTTCGAGGTCAAGCATCTGCTTCTGAAGGTCGCGGAGGCGTGCCTTCGCTGACTGCGTCGCCTTCTGGGTGTCGTCTTCGGCTTTGACCTTTACGGTGATCTCTTTGTCTACATCTGCCATTACTTGCCTTTTATTGGGTTGACGATTTGTGGGTAATACTCACCTTGCACCTCCGCATTTAAGTTGTAGTTGCCGACAGGGTTGACCGACTGCGCGCTGAACTCCGCAAGGTTTAAGATGCGGCGAAGCGTCACCCGGCACATGACGTTCTGCCCGATCCTGTAATCTTTAATCTCCAAGAGCCGCCACCTGATGCCGTGCCAGTAGACAGGAGCGCGGAAGTCCAGCGTGGCAATGTCGGTGACAGTCAGCAGGAACGTCGCCTCAACCTGCATCGCCTCTTTACTGGCGATTTCCTCGATGTAGTTGCGCCAGTACGTATTGAACAGGTTGTTGTTCGTGTACGGTGTAAACCCTGCCTGACCATCCGGCAATGCGAAGTAAATCTGCCTCGGTATACCAAACGCTAAGTCCTGACTTGGGTTGTATGGGTTGTCAACGTGGCCGATGTATGGCAAGGTGTCACCACTCACCCAGCTGCTCGCCGCTGTCTTGAAGCCATCAACCCAAAGCCACGTTTCAACGCTGCCACTTGGCGACGGCTGCATCTTGACGTAGTTGTACTGCGCCAGCCTGTACCCTGTCTTCATCGTCCGTATGCTGCCATCGGCCTCCACATCCCACGTCCTGCCCATTACGATGTTCGTGCGGTATTGCGCTGGGATGACCGTCGCCGCCTTTGTTTCGATGACCTGCTCGCCACGTCCGTAGAAGTTGTCGGTGTCATATTGCCGCGATCCGTAGCCAGTCTGCCACGTGTTGCGGTATTGCTTCGACAAAGCCTCGCCGCCATCGCGATACGCAAAGGTGAAGCGCTTGCGCAGTTCAGGATCGCCGCATACCATCGTCATCTCTTCGTTTTCGTCGGACTTCTGCGACCAATCGACGACAGGCTCGGAATAAAAGTCACCCCACGGCTCAATGTAGATGAGAGAGGGATCTTGCGGCGACTGGTAGAAGTATAAATTAAACATCTTCTGCAAATCAGCAAGGAGGTCAATCTGCAAGGTGTCGGCAGGTAGCGCCGTGCGCATGTCGATAGATTGGCCAACTCGACTAAATGTTTCCAGTAAGCTAATCTGAACTGTCGATGCGTTTAACGTCAACCCTGCCGTGTCCGAACTGACTGTAACTTTTAGCGTTTGACTTGGGCTAAGTATTAAAGTGCGATCTAAAGACAGTCCTCGTGAAAAAGCACCGATAGCTTGAGTGTATGTTATATCATCGCCATAAATGTCTTTCAATAAATTGCCGCTGCTATCTCTTGCGCTAATCACCAAAGTTGTTGTTCCGGATGCACCAGTAAATAACCCTTCAAACCTAAATTGATACTTACCTGCATATTGGCTGCTGGCCGTAAAAATGCCATTTGTGGTGTTAAACTTGCCATCGTCGCCGTTGAAGAATGGATCGCCAGTTTGGTCAAAGATGATCGTCTTTTCTTGCGCCGTATCCCATGTAACCTCTTCGCTGCCAACATAGCACTTATTCGATCCACTCGCATACGCGAAAGCGTCGCCAGCGTAAGGGATGACCATACGCTCAAACTCCTGACTGTCAAAGAAAGCCGACTGATAGCGATATCCGTGCTGCGCGAAGATCAAGTCGACCATCTTTTTTACCCAGATGTTTGGCCGCATCAACTCAATCGGAATCAACCTGTCGAAGATTGGCGTGACTGAACTAAACAGCGGCGCAAGCGGCCCTAATGGATTGCTGACGTCGTAGCAGTGGAAGTGGCCGGCCGCGTCTACAATGCCGTAAACGTATCCACTCGCATCGCTGTAACTGTCATCCCAAGTGCCTGTGACCAACGACACGCTGAAGGTGTGGTTCATGCCTGTCACTCCCACCGTGTCAACAAGCTTGACGTCAGCCATGTTGCTGAACAACGCCACCTCTTCGCCGTAGATGGCAACCTCGTAAGTCGCCTGCCCCTTGGTCACGCTCATGGACAATAGCTGCATAGTGCCTGCGAATACTTGCACGCCATCACTCCACACTGCGCACTTGACCTGCTTGTTTGGCGTGAAGCCGCCGACGAAGCTCTGCACGTTGTAGGCATGGCGGAAGGCCGCGTCGTTGCCCTTCGTTGAGGGCAGCGCAATCGTCTTGCTGAACGCACCCTTGCGCTTGGTGACATCAGCCAAATCCTGAACGCTGAAAGTGACGGCAATATCCGTGTCAACCGAAACGTCAAGGTCAAAGCCTGACGAAGGTGTATCGGCATCCGGGTAGCAGACAAATTTGACGTTACTCATAGCGCCGTGTTTTCGTAGCCAACCTTAACGTCAACGCTGATCTGCTGCAATTTGTCAACGACGCGCTTGCGGATGTTGTAGGTGTTGGTCTGCACCACGACCGGCACTAGCTGCGTGCCAAGTTGAATCCAGCACTCCGAAGCGTAGATCATCTCTTGCAGCCATGTGAACTCCGCATCGGTGAGCCAGTCGCTGTTCAGCGTGTAGGTGTCGCGGTACGTCACCGACCACTGTTTGTCGTAGACGTCATCGCCGTAGACACTGGCGTTGTAGCCGTAGGTCTTGCGGTCAACATCAACGCGCTGCCTGTTCATCCGTGTGAACGTGTAGCCGTCAACACCGCCGTACATATTCCGGAAGAAAACACGCAGGTCGTTGTAGCGCTGGCAGTTGTCGATGACGTAGGTGTATGCAGCGGTGCGGCTGAACGCGCTTGTATTCGTGCCTGCCGTATTGAAAGTCACCAAGACCGCAACCTTGCCTCCATTTGCAGGAAAGTTGACGCTCCCTGCACTGCCATCGGAACACTGCAACGCTGTTAGGTTGTACACTCCATAAGGGCCAGCGTTTATGATGTTGCTGATGGTTGACGTGCTGCCAGTCACCAAAAATGGTAAACGTGTTGCGGCATCGTCGTAGGTGACACGTAACGCGATGCCCGATACGTTGGCAAGGACTCCGATGAAGTCGCTCTCACTTGACGCGAGTGTCGAAGTCACTGGCCTGTTGCTGAACGTCTTAATCGCTGGAGTATCCCCCGACACCGTCGCCGCTATGTACGCACTTGGCGAATAGGCCGCGTAGTCCTGCTGGCGAAACGCTGCCTGCCACGCGATCAGCGACGCTGATGCTGTGCCGCCTGTCGCCACCGTCGGAGGTGAGCCAAACTCCTCGCGGAAGGTCAGGTTCGTGTTGACAGCGTAGCCGCCATCCTGCCAGCCGCTCGTCAGCTGTGGTATCTTCGGCGCAATCAGCGTCTCAACGACCTTGCTAACACCGAAGAAGCCGTTGTTCGTCGTTGGCAGCTTGTCGCACTTCAATCGCGCGGAGGAAAGCGACCCCGACACGTCGCAGACGTAGCGAAAGTTGGCAGAAGCGGTGTTGTTGCTACTGACCACCACCACGTCGCTGTTGCCGACAGGAAGCAGCGAAGGAAGCGCGGATATTATAGTTATGCTCATACGTTAATTGAAATTGATATTTCCTTGCCGACCACTTGCGCGATGCTGCTCACTAGTTCGTCCATCTTCGCGTCAGTCAATACCTGGTTGAGGAATGGCCGCCCCTTGATGCCTCTGCGTTTTATTGACTTGGCGATGTTGTATGCCGCCGCGTCGATTTCGTCAGCAGGGATGCCGAGTGCTTTGTCGATTGCCCACTTGCGGATCGCTGCCACGTGCGAAGGACTTGGGTTGATACTCCGGAAGCTAAACGGCGCGCCCCTGTTGACACGCACGCCATTGACACCGTACTCGACGAACTTCCAGTACGACGCCATCTCCATCGCTACCTGCGCGACCTTCTGCTCGACAGGCAACTCCGCGAAGCCTACCGACTGACGCAGGTTGAGCGTAGCCTTGGCGTCAACGCGGTCGATGCCCTCGACAGTCAACTTGATGACATCTTGCATCCACCTGATCAGAGCCGCGTTCACGTCGGGAGATTTAGACAGGCTGAACTCCTTGGTGACGTCAGCGCCGATGCCAAGTACGTCGCCCTCTATCTCCGTGGTAAACTTCATGCAGGTAAATATCGCAACGCCGAAATCTATGCACTACGGCATCGCCTTCATCAGCAAGAGCGCGTTCATGAACTCCCGCGCAGGCATATTGAAGACCTGCTCCATGCGCAGCGGATCTTTCCCCGCCATGCGGTAGACCACGCCCACCCAGCCGTAGTTCGGCTTCTTTACGCCTTGGCCGTTGTCATCTTCCTCTCCTGCTCCGTCAAAGACTTCCGCATAATCGTCAACAAAGGCTCTGAAAGCTGCAAAAAAAAAGCGGCATAACCCCAAACATCACCCATGTTCATTTGCAACATCGCCTCTGCGCGCTGCTTGTGTCCCTTGCCGTCGTATGCCTTCGGCCACCACTTCCACACCCTGCACTCTCTCGATAGCGTCGCCAAAATCAGGTGCAAGTTGTCGATAACGCCCTGCTCGCTGGTCATGTCGTAGGAGTACAACTCCACCAGCTGCCCCGCGCTGATCTCGTCGATAAACCACTCGAATTGATACCACTTGCCGGCGACCTTGGCGTTACGCTTGGCAGCCAGTGACGATAGCGATTTGCTCGCAGCGTTTATCTCTCCGTAGCGCTTGTTGACCTCTGCGATCGTCATCTTCTTGACCTGCTCAATCGGGATGCAGTCAAGAACGGCGATGACGCCGATCTTTTTGTCGCTGGTCGTGTAGATTGCGTTAGCCTCAATAGACACAATTCGCTGAAACTGGTCGACGGTGATTTTGTTGAGGATGCTCATGATAGCAGCTTTTGTATTTTCTCAAACGTCGCCTCGCTTTGCGTCCACACACCCAGACCGTGTGAGTGTTCGAAGTTGTGCTTATACCCCTCCAACTCCGCGAAGAACTTGCCAACGTCGTGAGGAAAGCTGATCGTGTCGTGGAATAAAACAACGCCATCAGGGTTGAGGAATGGCAGCCACGTCGTGTAGTCGTTCTTAACCGCGTCGTAGGTGTGCAGGCCATCGATGTGTAATATGTCGATCTTCTTCTCCCAGCGCTTGGCCACGTCGTCGAAGTAGCCTTTGATGAAGTACAGGTTCTTCATATTCAACGTCGCCCGGAAGTTTTCGCGCAACCCCATGACGTGGTCGTAGGTGCTGCGCCTCCCTGCATGTTCGTCGCCCTCAAATGAATCAATGCCGTACACCTTGCCGAATCCAAGCACCGCAAAGCAAAAGGTCGAGAATCCGTAGTCAACGCCAAGGTCGACAGTCACCTTCGGCTTAAGTGCCTCGGTTAGGTTTATCGCAAAGTTTCCGTGTCCCTCCCACGCGGTAGGCTTGGCAAGGATCATCTGATAAAAGTGTTTGACTGCGTGCATGGTGCAAATTTACTACATGATGACGTACCTGCCTCCAGCGTTGGCTGATAGCTTGTTGAGCGCGACGTACCTAACCGCGTCGATGGCGTGGTTGTACCTGTCAATCGGCACTCCCAACGATGCACCTGTCTTATCCGTGTCCCACGTGTAGTTCCTCAACTCCTTGATGAGATTGGTCGATTCACGCGTGACCAGTATCGGCTGGCGCTTCAAGATGTCGATGCTGTTGCGGATGCTATCCGCGCCCTTCGTAGCCGGGTGAATGTTGAAGCCAAGGCGATGCACTTCTTCAATGCTCTTGGGTTCAGCACTGTCTGCGATGATAGGCCACGACCTGCCGATTCCCAGCTTGCGTAGATGGTCAGCAATGTCCTGATTCGTCAGGCCGTTTTGGTAGATGAGTTCGTGCAGAAGGATAGCGCTGCCTCGCTTGTAGACCGCCACCACCGCCGTGGGATCGTTGGTGTACCCCCAGTCCAAACCGATGGCTACCAGCTTATCCCCAGCAAAGTCGATGTTGTCCACCTGTTGCCAATCATCAAAGACCACGCCCTGCAATGATCCGACCTCACCTAAGCCGTAGACCTTCCACCAGTTCGCCCAGTACGTCGATGTCGCCGCCTTGACCTGCGCCGCTTCGATGTCATCGCGGATCGTCGCTGGCAGCGCCTCGTTGTCGCGGTAGGTCAGCACGATCAACTCACTGTCTTGCTCGGCTAAGACCTCCGTGTGCGCCCAGAACTCCGACACCGGGTTGAAGTCGATGTAGATGGCTTCGCTTGTTCTGATAGCCAGCTGATGGTACGCCTCAAACTCGATGTTGTTGGCTTCGTTTATGTATAGCACCTGCCGCCGTGCGCCGCGTAACTTAGCCTCCTGGTCTGCGCTGAAGAATTCAATCGTGCTGCCGTTGGCGAAGGTGTAGGTTAGCAGCGTCTTGTTCCAGCCTTCGTCACGCCAGCGGTTCGTCCACTGCATGACCTTGCCAAAATCCTTCATCGCACCACGTCGCAGGTGCGGGATTGATTCAGATACGACGCTGATCTCGGTCTTGGCCTTGGCAGCTATGTGGATTAGGACTGCGAGGATGGCGATTGTTTTTCCGTTCCCCCACCAGTTGCCCAGTGGGGGTCAACATCCAGCAGATGTCCCGCCCTGAATCACCTTCTTTCGGGCGGCCACCTGCCGAATGCGTTTTATCGCTGTTGTGTACTTGAAACTCAATCCGATTGCTTAATCTTCTCAATGTAAACCACCGCATCCATCAACTCCTCTTGCAGATGCTGAATCCACTCAATGAATGTCAGGTCATCGCGCTCCATTGTCGTGCCGTACTTGCGCTTGCCCTCCTCGGCTCTTGTCCTAAATTGGTCAATGACTGATTCGACTATCTTGTCACTCACGCAAACAAAAATTGATGCAGTTCCTCCACCGTGCGGCAAATCTCCTTCCCATCATTGTCCCACATCTGTAAATCCTCACGCCTCCCGAAGTCCTTCTCGTACATCCACCAACATAAAGTTTCGTATTGATGCTCATCAAAGACGTGCTTCAACAGCAGGTCGATGACTTCTTGTGCGCTCTCTCCAAATTCGGATAAGTCGATGCCAAGTTTGTAGGCATCCATTTTACGCTTGTAATCCGTATCTATAAGGTTCAGCAGGTGTTGTAATTCAGGTAGGGTCATAATTATAAAGGAAATAGTTTGAAAAGAAAAAAACAAATTTTATAGGAAATTATAAAACCAAAAGTAGCGATAATAGTTATAGAAATTGCTCTTACCAAAACTTGTATAAGCGTTTCTATAGTTTCGTAAAGTACGCGTTTGATGTCTCGTAGAATCATAGGCCGTCATTAAATAGCGGCTGTTCGATTTTGACTTCAGCTTGTGTCTTATCAGCCAAGCCGTTGAGGCGCTGCGTGATGCTCGTATTGTAGATGCCAGTCATGCCGCCCCTGATTTGGTCAGCGCGGATCGTGGTCTTGATGCGCGTACAGATTTCCACAAATTTGTCGTATCTCCCATCCGGATTGGTGAAGTATTGGTCGATGCTCTTGCCGATTCCCTGCTCATAGCAATAGACTTGAAAGCCCTCAAACGTCAGTGGGTTCTCACGCTCACGATGCACTTTATCGGCCTTGACGCCAACATAGTCTTCAACCAGTACAGGTGTTGCCTTCGCTTTCTTGCAATAGTCGGAAAACGCCTCCCACATTTCGTCAGGCGTTTCAAAACTCGGTGGTCTGCCTGCTTTATTCATGCCTCCATGTTTGTAACGATGTCAATGATCTTTTCTATGACCGCGACCTTGGCGTGCATCGCGTTGGGTGCTGTACTGTCTTCGAGCGAATCGAGGACGTTTGACAGGTTTGTCAACAAATGTCCACGATCCTGCCAGTCCAATGCTCGCGCGTCCTGTTCGATTGTGATGTCGGGTTGGTGTGTCATATCTATAAATATCATTAACTCGCAAATCGTGCGCGTGATTCCTGTGCGTCCGCCATCATCTCCTGCAATCGGGAAACCGCGCATGATCCGCACCACCAGTTCGTCCGTCCGTAGCCGTTGGCGTTGGCCACATTCTCCAGCATCGCGACCTCGCTCGGCGACAAAGACATGGTCTGCGACGCGTAGTAGCCGTCGAGTTTGTGCTTTACCGATAGCACCTGCATTGCTTCGTCAAGTGTCATTTCTCCGACAGTTTAATGATCAGCACCGTCAACCCGGCAGCCGATAGGCCGACCGGTATGGTAAGCAGCCAGTGCAGGTTGGAGGCTGTGATGGTCAGCACCACCCCCCACCAAATTGCGAGGCAGGTCAGGCAGGTCAGCGGCTTGCATTTCGCATAGCGGTAGTACCACGCTGGCAGGACGTTATAGCGGTTCATCGCCAAGGCAGTCAATGCCGCCAAAAGCAAGATGGTAATCAGATCCAAGTTCATGTTTTAATTTTTGTTTGCAGTTGTTGATGGTGTATGAAATTGATCGCCAAGGTATCTTGGTGTGGCGCTCGATGAGTTTCTTGTTGCCCAGTTCGAGCCATAGGAGGAAAAGCTGCTTGTCGTAGGGGTAGGCACCGGCTTTTGCCCAGCTATCCATGACTTTGAGCGCGCGTTGAAAAATCGCATCAGGCCGCTCATCATACGGCTCATCAGCTGCTTCCAGCTGTATCTCGCTGATTTCCTCACGCAGCTCATTGTGTCGGAAGTCGCGCTGAAATTTAGAGTTGCGACTTCGGTATAGGTTGATAGCCATTCGCACGACGTAGAAGTTGAGGTAACCTCCTGCGTGCATTGCTTCAATCTTATCGGCTGGTTTTTCATATAAGCGGATGACAAGTTCATGTTCGAGGTCAGGCGCAAGGTCAGGCGTTGCCAGTTGCCGCGCTATCTGGCGCAGCTTGCCGCTTGTGTAAAGCGTTAGTATGATCGTACGTGCCTCCACATTGATCGCAAATATACATAGTATTCTTTGGCATTATGTTATGCGGTTCGTAGCGCTTAACTTCTTTCAGCCATGGGTACATCTTCATCGTGGATTGCAAGACGTAGATGACCTCCAAGCCGTGGTGTACTGTCGAGTGGTGGCGGCGCATCAGCTTGGCTATCTCCATCAGCGTCAATTTCATTTTATGGCGCATGAGGTAAATCAGGCAGTAGCGCGCTTCCGCGACTTCGCGGTGGCGGTCTTGGCTCTGCATCTTACGCAGTCCAACGCCTGTGCGCTTGGTCACCTGCTCCGCGTAGTAGTAAAACTCACTTTGTCTGTTCATTGGTTGGTGGTTGTTGGTAAAATATCTTTATATCGCTGGTGTATTTGACGTTTGTGATGAACGTCTGAATGACATTCATTGCATAATATTTGTATGTTTTCCTTAGTATCTTGACCTCCGTTGCAGACTTCAATAATGTGATGCGCGACAAGATGCAGTGAAGGATTTAGTTGACTTAACCATTGTTTATCACGACTGCAATTCCAGCAAAAATCACGCATAGATTCATTGACTAATTTAATTAGCTTCTTATGCTCTGCACGATTTTGATTCTTTTCATTTTCAGGTTTTTTAACCCAAGCCAGCCATTTGTCGCATTTTGGACAAACACATTTAGCGTAGTGTGCTAAATTTTCTGTCTTGATTATTTCACCAAGTGTTCCGCATATTTCGCAAATCTTTTGTTCGTCTGTTGTCATTCGTTGGTGGTTGATTTGTTGATTGCTTTGAGAAAGTCATCGAGTGATCGGACGATGAAGTATTTGTATCCGGCGGATTCAATCTGCATCTGCCAAATCTTCTGCGCCACGTTTTGCCGCCCTGTTTCAGTCTTAAACTCCAAAGCTATCAGTCCTGTTGGCGATAGGTAGAGCATATCCGCGACACCTGCACATACACCCATGCCCTTCATCACTGCGCCTTGATAGCTGTTGTTGCTGTTGTTGTTCACCGCAAAGAGTAGTCCGCGCTCTGCTTGGTAGTTATTCCAGTGATAGACGAAGCACTGGGATTGAAGTCTGAACTCTGTAGACATGCGAATAGTGGTTGGCCGTGATCGTTTTTAAGTTCCTGCAGGAAGAAGAAGTACCCCATGCGGTAACCGCACAAATTTAGCAATTTCTTTGCGGTTTGTTTGTCCTTGATGATGTTATGAAGCACCCAGTGCAGCTTGATTTTCTTAAGCTTAATCAATGCCGCCACCTCTTCCAGTGTGCTTTCCTTCGCCATCTTTCTAAAATCGCTCGAATTGTATTTGTCGCTAATCTGCAAAATGACTTCCTCACCCATCTCTCCGACTTTTACCGGCAACACATAGCCGCACGCAGGGCAAGTCGTCAGCGACGTGTGCATCATATACCCGCACTTCCTACAGTTCTTCTGCGGTGCAATGCCTTTGCTTTTCTTGGCTTTTTTCTCCAGCATCCAAACGCGGTCAAACTCCCACGCCTTGTGCTGCTCTCTGTTGTTGCCGAAGTCAAGTATGGTAAACTCCTTCTTTGTAGGCGTTACCCGGCTACCCCTGCCGCACATCTGAAGGTATAGCGGCAGTGACTTTGTCGCACGATAGAGGATTACGACTTCAACATTCGGATCGTCGAAGCCAGTCGTTAAGATGCCGCAATTACATAGGATGCCGTTTGCACTGTTTTTGAACCACGCCAACACCTCGTGTCGTTCATCAGGCTTCATCGTGCTATCGAGATGCCTCGCTGGCAGTCCTGCGCCTTGCAGTTCGTCGCATAACTCCTTGCTCGACGCGATACTTGGCGCAAATGCCAGTGCCTTCTTTCCGTTGCAGTAAAGGAGGTAGTTGGCTATGACACCGCGAAAGACTTTCTGCTTGCTGTACGCCGCCCCCAGTTGCGCCGCGTCGTAGTCGCCATTGTAGGTTCGCACTCCTGTCAGGTCTACTGGCACGCTGTACGTCGTTGGCGTTGCGAGGTAGCCGTCGTCTATCAACTCGCGGATAGTCACAGGATCGACGATTTTCGTGTAGAATTCCTTGAGCGCCTTTTGGTTGCCCTCGCGATGCGGCGTTGCTGTTGCGCCTATTACCGTTGCCTTTTCCGGTATGTAGGCAAAGAGTTTGTCAAAGCTGCCTTTGTGCGCTTCGTCGATGATTACGAGGTCGATGTCCTGCATCATCTTTTCGTATTCTGCCTTTGCCATTCGGCGGTTCAGCGATTCAATCATTGCGATGTAGCATGTTGATGCTTGCAGTTTTGCTTTGCCTTGCTTGATGGCTATTGGTGAAACGTCAAAGCGCGTCAGTGCGCCGTCGGTTTGCGTTAGCAGTTCAACGCGGTCGGTGACGATCAGCACCTTCTTTCCTTTGCTTAGCGCGGATTGCACCATAGCGCTGAACATGACGGTCTTGCCGGCACCTGTTGGCGCGCAGAGGATCACGCGCCTGTTGCCTTCCCCAATGGCAACGCGCAGCTGCTCAATGGCTTTTTGCTGATATGGTCGAAGTGTAGTCACTTGTAGTTGGTTTGTAGTAGGTTTTTTGCAAGATAAGTTACTACAAAAAAACGGCCTTTGCAATATCGTGGAGGGCGTTTTTTGCATTTGTAGTAAGTGTAGTAAGACTTTTTTAATAAAAAGAGTGTGTATTATATGATGACGATATGAATAATATTCACGCACATATAGGGTTTCAAAAGTGCGTTTGTAGTAACTACATCTTACTACAAAATTGGAGGAATGTACGTTTCCAAGTCGCTGGGGCATATTTGCCATTTTTTGATAGGACACTTGCCTGCTTCCTCCCTACGACTTTGCTGAATGTAGCCGAGTGCTTTCAGCTGCTGGCCAAGCTTATGGAGGCTCAACGACTGCCGTGAGTTCATGTCGATGTATACTTTTATCTCGCTTGTGGTCATCCACTTTTGCACGTTTATACTTGGCGGCTTGAAGTACTTGACGATCAACTCGCGCTCCAAACTTGGCTGTTCATTGTCCATCGTGTTGTTGTTTAGGTACGCCGTGTCTTGTGTATCCAAATACCATGCCTTCGGATTTGCCTTCCACTCGTTGTAAAGCTCAACCCACAGGTCTATTTTGTCGATGGCTTCGTAGCTATCCCAGTCAATGCTGACCACGTCAATCGGTACGATACGTCTATTGCCAGTCGGGTCGTTTATTATTTCGGCTTCGTTTGATGTGCCGCACAAGACTGCTATTCGTCGCAGTTCTTCATGCACTTTGCCGTATGGCTTGCGTATTGTAAACGTCTGGCGGCTGGACAGTTCTTTGAGCTTCTTCGCCTCCTGCTTGCTCTTTCCGCCAAATTCATCGTCGCACAGTATTATCTTCTTGCACATTAAAATTTCATCATCCTTTCCGGCATCGAGTTTTGATTCGCCGTAATACGAGCGCAGTTCTTCGGGTAGCAGGTATCGGAAGAAATTGGTCTTTCCGATTCCTTGCGATCCTGTCAGCACAAGGCAGATGACGGAGTAGTCGTAGTGCATGGATGCGACTACGCCATGTAGCCATTTTTTAAGGAAATTAGCGACGTAGAAGGGATCATGACCTTTTGCGTGTATGCAGTCCACCAACTGGATGAAGTTGCCTCTCGGTTGACGTGAGGCGTGTTTAGCGAAGAACTCTGCAAATGGGTTATATCTCGCTGTATTCTCGGAGTCGATAATGTCAAACACGAGTTGCTTTTTTACCTTTGATCCGTAGGCGTGAACAGCTTGCAAGTAGATTGTGTTCAGCTCTCGGTCGGTCACTGGCTCTCCTGCTTTCTCGTAGTTGCGTGTGACTTCATTCATGCGGATGTTGATGCCTCCGATAAATGTTTTCAGAGCGTCGAGCATCTCGTCGGCGCTTGGCTTTTCAATGTCTTTTTCTTCCAATGCGAAAGCCTGCGTGACGCGTTCTTCTACATCTTCAAGGCCGTCTACTTCGGTGAGGTAGCTTATGGTTTCCTTACGTGCGTCGTCGGTAGACCTGAATCCACCAGCGACGCCAACGCGTGCGCGGTTAATCAAAGACATGCGTTCAATGCGCTTTGTCTGCTCGGTCTGCGTTTCTACGCCAGCGGCGCGTGCCATGTAAACGAGTGTCGCAAATGTTATCTCGCGTCGCGATGAGCGTTGCAACTCTGCGTATTTGGCGTCGCACTTCTGCGCGTTGTACTTGGCGCTCATCTGCGACAGTGTATGGAAGTGATCCAGTCCTTTCGGATCGTCTTTGTACTTGCTTATCAACGCGCAGCCGACTCGATACCAGTCTTGATAGCCTTCGCATAGGTTTATGTTGCGGCTTACTATTTGCGCAATCATGTAGTCGCTATCTGATTCGTTGCCGACGTACTGCGCACGCACAGGCGCTGATGGCTTAGGTAGGTAATCTTTGAAGCGTGCCGGCTTTTTCTCTGCGATGTATAGGTCAGGATCGTAGCTGACGTAGCGCAGGCGCGTCACGTCTTTGCATGCGCGGTCTACTATCAACTCATATCTGTCGGCGATACGCTTTTCAAGGCCGAGGTATGCATCGAGGTGTCTGTTTGGATCAATCGGGAAGATAGCGCAATAGCCTTTTCCCCCTGCTGAACGGAACATGGCGTATAGCAATGGGTCGTATCGCAGCTTTGCCGCGCCTTCTTCGATGTTTGGGTTGTCCTGTTCGTCTATGTCCATGCATATAAAGCCGCTATGCTGTATCAGCTGATCGGACTTGCGCGCTTTGAACTCTCCGCTCGTTGTGAATGCGGGTAATTTGTCTTTGGTTGTCTTGCCGGTTCGATATGCGAGGATGTGATCCTGCCAGCGGCCGTCTTTAATGTTGGCCAGCACGGTGTTTAGGTCGCCTGAATTTATCGGCGTTGTATTGCGGTGGCTATCGAAAATTGATACTTTGATTGACATGAAGACTGTTGAATTTATGGGTAGAAAAAAAGCCCCGACTGTTCGCAGGCAGTCGGGGCAGGCCAAGGTAGCGGCTTTGCTTACGTCAATGCTCAGCTGCGAAAATGAGCATCAACTCTGATACAAATATACAACATTAAGTCATATTGCGACCTCGCCTGTCGTGTTCATCTGCAACTATCCGCATCGCGTCAATGACCGAGTTGTCCATGTACGTTGCGGCAATCGCAAGGTCGTAAAACAACTGCACCAGTTCAGTGGCAGTCAGGTCGCAGTTGTCGCTTTCAATGCTGATCCGCTTGCCGTCGATTTGCAGGCTTAGCTTTAAGCCAAGGTCAGAATGGGAGGTCGTTGCCATTGTCTGCGATGTTTAGGTTATTGTGCGATTCCGCTTTCGGCTTGCCAGCGTAGTAGTCTGCGCTGTTCGGCGATGGCTGTTGCTTGACCTGCACGTTGCCGGCCAAGAACTCACCCTTTGCGCCTTGCTTGCGCCACAGTGCGACTTGATATTCTACACCGTTCAGGAGTAGGTTGCCCTTCCATGACGGTGCGTTGGCATTGTCGGATTGGTTGGTGAAGACGCTGATGTCGCCCTCTTTCTTTTGGTATGTACTCATAATGTTGTTTGGGTTTAAAATTTGTTTTGGTTTAAGGTTGTAAAAATAGGGTTGGTTCATTGTAAATGTCGCACTCATTCTGAAAGGCCGCGTCGTGGAAGAAGTCGAGCGGTGTCTGATCCAGCCATGCCTGCGCACTTTCTGTTTCACTGTCGCTCATCACGGCTTTTTTCCATTCAAATAGCACTGGAGGAACTTCCCCGACTTTGACTTCGGGTGTGGTTATGTCAAGTTTTATGTACTTGAAACTTGACACCCAAGCGTCGAGGACGTCAATGCTGCCAGCGTGTTCGTTGCCCCAGTCGTGCGCCTCGTATTCGATGTGGATTATAGGTTCAATGAAGCCGCCGTCGTGCGGGATTGGGTAGAAGTGTTTGAAGGATCGTTCTCTGGTCATGGGTTGGTTTGGTTTAGGTGTTGGTTAACTTTTTCAATAA
>Ga0208005_1000340_pt1 | contig 18147 bp, 16 predicted proteins | sample DEB19_08_DNA_3_FD_184530 | JGI IMG/M metagenome (GOLD analysis project Ga0208005, IMG submission 184530) | Aqueous microbial communities from the Delaware River and Bay under freshwater to marine salinity gradient to study organic matter... | ecosystem: Environmental > Aquatic > Marine > Coastal... | reverse complement strand
ACCCGAGATAGTTGTTCTGGCTCACGGGGTCATGAGCGAAAAGATGGCAAAGACATTACGAACCAATGATGATGAATGGTCACGTGTCATGAATATCAATCTCAATTCTGTCTTTACTCTCGTCAACGCTCTTGGCGCCCCAATGGCAGAAGCGAGGAACGGTCGGATAATCATTTTCTCTGCATGCTTAGGGCGCATGTCAGGACCAGGAAATGCGGGAGGACTTGCTCCTTATCGAATTTCCAAAGCTGGGGTAAATGCGTTAGTTAGAAATCTCGCCTACGAAACGGGACACGGTTCGCGAGGATTCTTAGTCGATGCAATATGTCCTAATCACAGTAGGACCGATATGGGCGGACCTGATGCGCCACGAAGTGCCGAAGAGGGTGCAGCCACCGCGCTCTGGCTGGCAACTCGCCAATTTAATCCAGGAGATAAAACTGGAATTCTGTGGGAAGACTACGAAGAAGTTCCTTGGTGAGGACGGGGAATAGAAGCGAGCGCCGCCGCGAACGTTACAAAGGCATAGATTCCAAGAACTACTCCGAGAAGAATGCGATCTCCATCGATCATGTAATAGGCAACTCCCATTGCAATGAGGTTTGCTAGAACCGTGGGACCTCGTCCGTAATTTCGCTGTTGTAAGAATCCACGTCCAGCAAAAAACAGCCCCACTCCACCCAAAATTAAGAAGACAATTTCCGCAATTACGGCGTCGAGTTCCTCAACTGAAGAGGTCAAGGTCCTCACTAATAAATAGGCGCCAAGTGCGAATAGAAAAATGGCCTCAGCGCGAACCAGCCAGGCTGCAATCCGATGAATCTCTTTAGGAGCTAGTTTCACGACATTAGGGTATGAGAAAAGGCTATTTATCTCTTGCCAAGTAGAGAACCATCACTTCATGGCTCAATTTGGCGAAGGAATGCATGACCCTCTTACCGGACTTCTTACTCCGGCCCATTTCTACGAGAGCGCCGAAAGACTTCTTTCGTGGGCAGAACGGAGCCATCAACCAGTGTCGCTCATTTCGGTAAAACTCGAACCTGTTCACGATGATGAATTAGCGCGATGCGCCCGTCAGATCAGTTCAGAACTACGTGGAGGTGACTTGCTTTCTAGAATGGGCATTTACACCTTCACGCTCTTACTCTTAGGTGATGATGTAGGAGCTAAGCAACTTATTTTTCGACTAAGCAATACCGTTAAGAGTTCAATCGCATATGAATCAACCTCGATTGAAATTGGCGAGGGAATCGAAGCTGGCCTCGCTCGCTTGGCAATTTAGTTTTGCGGAATGAAAATCGAATCGCGGTAGTAGCGAAGCTCTTCAATGGAATCCTTGATATCTCCTAATGCGCGATGATTTCCAGTTTTCTTAGGGGCACCAAAATAAACTTTGGGATACCAGCGGCGCGCAAGTTCCTTGATCGATGAAACATCAACGGTCCGATAATGCAAATATTCATTGAGTCGTGGCATATCGCGGGCGATGAAATTTCGATCCATGCCAACTGAGTTGCCTGCAAGTGGAGACTTGCCAGCAGCAGTATGCGCTTGAAGATAGTGAAGAACTAGTTCTTCTGCGGCAGAGAGGGAAACTCCTTGAGGAATTTTCTCCAAGAGACCTGATTCAGTATGCATGACTCGAACTTCGTCACGCATTGCCGTGAGCTTCTCAGGCGTTGTCGAAATAACGACATCAACTCCATCGCCGAGAACATTGAGATCGGCATCCGTCACCAGGACCGCGATTTCGACAAGGGCGTCGTTTTCAAGAGAGAGCCCAGTCATCTCGCAATCAATCCAGATCAGCGGAGGATTCTCGTTAGCCACGGGGAGAGCCTAATGTGAGCGTCATATTTCACCGCTCGTTCACCGAGAGTTTACCTATCGACTACTGTGGAAATTGCTGATTCAAGCAAGATACCCACGTGAGCGACACTCTCCCGGTTCAAAGAAAAATCACTACCAAGCCACGTCCATCCGATGTCGCATTCCGGGGAATCGTCACTTCATTCGGTTTCATAAATCTTGCGATCCTTACGCTCATCGGCGCCTTCCTTTTATTTCGAGGAATTGAAGTTTTCAAGGTAGAGGGATTGAGTTTTTTTACTGATCAGAAATGGGAAGTGACCGAAGAGTCCGGAATCACGAGCGGCAATATCGGAATTGGTGCAATGTTGATAGGAACGCTCATTGCAGCGCTGATTGCACTAGTTGTAGCGCTCCCAGTTTCAGTGTTGACCGCATTGATGTTGAACTTCTATGCGCCGATTTGGATTAGAACTTTTTTCATCACAGTTATTGATTTAATGGCCGCTTTTCCTTCAATCCTTTTTGGCTTGTGGGGATTCTTTGTACTCATGCCGAGCGCCGAGTATTGGGCCATGTTGCTCAATAGATATTTCGGGTGGTTTCCGCTTTTCCAAGTTGATCAACCATTCTTTACTCGTTCGCCATTTATTGCGGGGTTAGTGCTTGCCATCATGATTATTCCGATTGTCACTTCAGTTTCCCGAGAAGTCTTTAGCCAAGCACCTCTTGACCGCATACAAGCTGCCTATTCTCTCGGCGCGAATAAATGGTCAATGATCAAATCTGTTGTACTTCCATTTGGTGCCAACGGAGTTGTGGGCGGAGCAATGCTCGGGTTAGGACGCGCATTCGGCGAAACGGTTGCTGTATACACAGTTCTTAATTTGGTATACGCGATCAATTGGCAGATTCTTTTTGGCGCAGGTGGCAATGTCGCCTCACACATTGTCACTCGTTGGGGAGAAGCAGGCGAATATGAAGTGAAGGCGCTCCTCGCAGCAGGATTTGTTCTTTTCGTTCTCACACTTGCCGTGAACTTCCTAGCTGACAGAATAGTTCGAAGCACAGTAAAGAAGGGTCGATAATGACTCTCATTCAGAATCAGATTGAAATTCCTACGCCTTCAAAACCATGGGTGAAGACTCCGTTACAACGTGTGCCTTCTATCGCTGTAGGTATTGCAGCGCTGGCTTTAGCAGGAGCAATTGTTGAGGCAACGCCTTTGAAGGGGAAACTCGGGTTCTTCTTGGTGTTCGTACCTTTGATAACGGTGCTTCAGTATTTGTTAGCGCGTATTCGAGCAACTCGTAAAGCTGCGCAAGATATCTTTGTCGCATCCTTTATGTGGACCGCTTCTTTCTTGGTTTTTCTTCCCACCGCAAGCATTCTCGCTACTACTGTTACTAAAGGCTTAGAGGGACTTCGCCTCAGTATTTTCACAAACACTATGGCCGCCGCGTCGTACACAGATCCCATTGAAATGGGTGGCTTGCTTCACGCTCTGGTAGGAACAATTTATTTGATTCTACTTTCAGTGATTATTAGCGTTCCTCTAGGTATCTTGACTGCTCTCTATCTCACTGAAATCAAAGGTCCAGGTTCAGCTTTCATTCAATTCATTGTTCAAGCGATGAGTGGAGTACCTTCAGTCATTGCTGGATTATTCGTTTTCTCTGCAGTAATTCTCGCAACGCCGCTGGAAGCATCCTCGCTCATGGGAGCGTTTGCTTTAGCAATCTTGATGGTGCCCACAGTCACTCGTACTTCTCAAGAAGTTTTGGTCCTCATACCGAATGATCTTCGTGAAGCGGGACTCGCCCTCGGAGCTACACAATGGAAGACAGTGGCATTGGTCGTCGTTCCGGCAGCAAAGAGTGGACTCATCACGGCCATCATTCTCGGAGTTGCGAGAATCGCGGGTGAAACCGCTCCCTTGCTCTTTGTTCTTGGCGGGACTGATGCTCTCAACAGCAATCCATTTAGCGGATTTAATAGTGGTCTTCCTCTATATATCTGGAAGGGATTCCTTATTGGATTGCCTGAGTCAGTTCAGCGAGCGTGGACGGGGATTTTAGTTTTGCTCATACTGGTACTCATTTTGTTCACCGCAGCCCGCGTTTTTGGGCCAAAGAAGGGCAGGTTTTGAGATGAATAACGAGGGAGAAGAAATGGAAACGAGAGAGAAAACCACCCCAAGTTCGTTAGCAAACGTTGCTAACGCCCGTGGGCAAAAGAAGCCTGGAACTGCGCCACTTGGTTCAGGACTTGAGGCGCGCGGAGTGCATGCCTGGTTTGGAAAACACCTCGCTCTCAAGAATGTTTCTCTTGATTTTTCCTCCGGAACTGTCACGGCTCTGATAGGTCCATCAGGTTGTGGAAAATCTACTTTTATTCGCACACTCAATCGAATGCACGAATTTATTCCATCTGCTGCTTTTGCCGGAGAAGTATTACTCGACAATAAAGACATTTATGATTCAAGCGTTGACGTAACCAAGATTCGACTTCAAATCGGTATGGTCTTTCAAAAGCCAAACCCATTTCCTTCGATGACAATTGGAGAGAATGTTCTTTCGGGAATTAAATTAGCTCAACTGAATATTCCAAAATCTGAACAAGATGATCTTCTAGAAGATTGCTTGATTCGCGCTGGGTTATGGAATGAAGTGAAAGATCGTCTCGATGCACATGGCGGCTCTCTCTCGGGCGGCCAGCAACAAAGACTCTGCATTGCGCGCTCTTTAGCGGTCAAGCCGAAAATTCTTCTCATGGACGAACCATGTTCGGCCTTGGATCCCGGATCTACTTTACGAATTGAAGAGACTATTTCACAGCTCTCAAGTTCCATGACAATCATTATCGTTACTCACAACATGCAGCAGGCTGCGCGAGTTTCGGATTACACAGCTTTCTTCCTCTCAGACGGTGGCCCTGGTGAACTCGTCGAAGTTGGACCCACAAGTCAGATATTTACAAAGCCGCGCGACCAAAGAACAGAGAATTACGTTTCAGGTCGATTCGGTTAAAACTGAAACTATTTGTTCACTTTGAGTTTATCTTAAATTTGCACGATTGATGCTACGGGTTTCCGTTACACCATAGGTTTGCCTCAAGCGTCAATCATTCGATCGATTGAAAGGAAAGTAATGAAGAGAATTCACAGAACGACGGTTGTTGCAGCAATCGCTGCGGCATCACTAGTCGTTTCTACAGGTACGGTATTTGCAACCGGGCAAACAGTTCGAGTTAACGGTGCGAGCTCAGTTGCACTTCTTCTCGATAAGTGCAAGACCGATTATGCGACTGCTACTGGCGATACAGCGTCTGGCTATACAGCTGCAGGGTCAGGAACCGGTAAGAATGCGATCGCACAAGGTCAAGTGGATATTGGACTTTCAGATTCTGAAAATACAAACGCTAATAAGCCAGCTGGCATGCTTCACATCCCATTCGGTGCGTGGCCAGTAACCGTTATGTATAACCTCAACACTACAAAATCTGTGAACCTCTCAACTGAAACCATTGCGAAGATTTTCGCTGGTCAAATCACTATGTGGAATGATCCACAAATCGTTGCAGACAACAATAAGACTTACAAGGTGCCGGTTTACAAGGTAAAAGATGGAAAGACTGTTCTTGATAAAAATGGTGCTCCAGTAATTCTTCGCACGAAGACCATTCGCACTTATTTCACTTTCCCAAATAAGAAGATCATTGTTGTGTACCGTAATGGAGGTTCAGGAACTTCCAATAACTTCACAACGGCGCTGAATAAACTTCACCCAACAATTTGGACAAAGCCAGGTAACGACGCATTCGCAACCGCTTTCCCCGGAGATATCACTAAAGATCCGATTGGATTCCAGGGTGGAGCAAACGCAGCAGCGCTCGCTCAAATTGCGCAACGCACTAAGTACTCAATTACATACAACGAGTTCTCCTTTGCGAAGGATTATGGACTAGGCGTTGCCAACGTAATTAACCCTGCGGGCAATGCGATTTCTCCGTCGTCAACCGAAGGAATTCTCGGCGCATTCTCTGTTGCTAAATACACAGCTGATGGATTAGTAACCTTCGATTACACCAATAAGTTGGCTAGCCAGTATCCATTCTCGGCAACAACTTATGCACTGGTTCTTCCTAAGTACGCGTCAGCAACACTTGCTGGAAGCGTCAAAGATTGGATTTCATTCCACTCCTTTGACTGCCCTAAAGTCGCAGTCAACTCAGGCTTCGCTCAGATTACAAAGACGAGCGATCTTGGTAAGCAAATCCTCGCTCAGCTAGCGAAGATCGGCTAAAGCTTTACCTAGTAGAAGAGATTCCCGGGCGCTCGAGGGAGCCCGGGAATTTTCTTTTCTCACGAAATTTGCTTTCCATAGTTCTGGGAAAGTGGGAGATTTAGTCCGTGCGCCGACTCAAGATTCTCCATAACGGCCAAACCAAACGGTATTCAAAATTCTTCAAGTTTTTAGGTCCTGGGTTAATAACAGGAGCAGCAGATGATGATCCCTCGGGGATCGCGACGTACTCCCAGGCAGGAGCGAGTTATGGGTTTGGGCAATTGTGGAGTATTGCTCTTTGTCTACCGTTAATGATTGCAGTTCAAGAGACATGTGCCCGCATTGGGTCCGTAACGGGCAAAGGTTTAGTGAAAGTTACCTCTGAGATCTACTCTAAGAAAATCTTGTATGCGGTCGTGAGTTTGGTAGTTATAGCTAATGTCATCAATATAGGCGCAGATATCGCAGCGGTCGGTGCAGCTTTGAACCTTTTGATTCCTCTCTCGGTATTTACCCTTTCTTCAATATTCACATTGGTGGTTCTACTCCTAGAAATCGTCGTGGGTTACCATGCTTACGCGAAGTTTCTAAAGTTCTTAGCTCTTTCACTCCTCGCTTACGTCGCTACAGCATTTATTGTCGGACCTGATTGGGGAGAAGTTTTCAGATCACTCGTAATTCCCAAGATCACGTGGGAGGCAAATTACTGGTATGTCTTAGTTGCCTTACTTGGAACGACCATCAGCCCTTACATGTTCTTCTGGCAGGCCACCGAGGAAGTTGAAGAGCAGAAATACGCAATTAAGGCTGGAATTCCAAAACGGAGCCTCAAGGTAATCCGTCGAGATAACACACTTGGAATGACTATTTCGCAAATTGGTAGCCTTTTCATGATCATTACGACAGCCGTTGTTCTCCATAGCAATGGCGTGAAGGAAATTGGAACTGCAGCAGATGCTGCCAAGGCGCTTGAGCCCCTTGTTAGTGGATTTCCCGATGCTGGCCTCTACGCAAAAATACTTTTCACTCTTGGAATTATCGGAATGGGCTTACTTGGAATTCCAGTTTTAGCCGGATCTGTCTCTTATGCGATTAGCGATACACGTAATTGGCCGCAAGGTTTAGATTTCAAGTTTGCCCAGGCAAAGCAGTTCTACGTTGTCATTATTTTGGCAACAGGTGCGGGTTGGATTATGAATGCAATCGGAATCGATCCGATGAAGGCCCTGGTCTTTGCCGCCGTCATCAATGGCCTGGTTTCAATTCCACTTATTTTCTTGATCTCTCGAATCTCGAAGAATTCAGAGGTGATGGGAATCCACACTGGGGGACCGTTGTCGAGGACGATGCTTATGCTAACTTTTTTTGTGACACTAGCGGCAGGTTTGATACTCGGCATTTCCCTGCTCAGAGGATAAGTTCATTTCCCTTAGCGAATCAGCGTTTATTTCGAGAGAAAACTAATATGAACTCTTCGCTAAATATCAATCGAGATTCGGCAAAGAGACCACAACATTAAGTATCGTAGTGGGGTGCGGTTAGGCGTTTTAGATGTTGGTTCCAATACGGTCCATCTCCAAGTTATGGATGCGGCTCCAGGTGCGCGACCAAACCCCAGTTTCAATTACAAGATTGAGGTAAGACTTACGGAATATTTACTCCCTAACGGAGAGATTTCAGATGAAGGAATCAAGATTCTGCGCGAATCTATCAAGAAGTCATTAATCGAAGCCAAAAAGGCAAGGACTGAAGAACTTCTGCCGTTTGCAACTTCCGCGTTACGTGAAGCGAATAACGGAAATGCAATTATCGCATCAATCAATTCTGAATTTGAGATTGATCTGCAAGTACTCGGCGGTGAAGATGAAGCAAAGATTACGTTCTTAGCAGCTCGGCGCTGGTACGGATGGTCAAGTGGACGATTGTTGATGGTGGATATCGGAGGCGGTTCTCTAGAAATGGCAGTAGGTGTCAATGAAGTACCTGATATTGCCTGCTCGCTTCCACTCGGTGCGTCACGTCTCACGAAGAACCTTCTTGAGGGAGATCCCTACTCCAAGAAGTCCATTAGGAATCTTCGAGACTATGTTGAATCAAGTATTGCTGAGGTTCTTCCTACCATGTTGCAACACCAAGAAACGGATCGAGCAATTGCAACAAGTAAAACATTAAGGACCTTGGCGCGTCTTTGTGGAGATTGGATCGATGGAGACGGAAAGACCCTTAAGTTAGATGCGCTTCGAAAGATAACTCCCAAGCTTGCTGAAATGAATCATGAAGAACGCAGCGAATTACCAGGAGTTTCTTCCACCCGTGCAAGGCAGATTGTTGCGGGCGCTTTTGTGGCTGAGAGTGTGATGCGCAATTTGGATATACCGGAGATGCAAGTATGTCCGTGGGCTTTGCGCGAGGGGATCGTTTTGAAGTATCTCGATTGGATGGATTCTTAGACTTTTGGAGCGGGTAGAAAGTCGATTGCAATAACTTCGCGATCTACGTGGTGAGCAATCCAAGCATCAGCCGGCTCGAGATTGATTTCAGATACGTCGACACCAAATTTATCTACAAAACTTGAAATTGTTCGAGGAAGAATTGGATTATGGCTGCAGACAAGAACTGGATAGTCATTGACTAAAAGACGGTGTATATATTTTATCGGTCGGTCTTTATCTTTGAGATAAACATCTTCTGAAAGGCTATCGGTGAAGAAAAAGTCCACGCTCAAAGCTCGGGCCATCGGTGTAATGCTTTCGTAGCATCGAACTGCGCTTGAAGAATGAATCTCCTCAATTGCGTATGGTTGAAAATTGGAGAGAATTCTGCGCGCTTGGCGTTCTCCCTGATTATTTAAAGGGCGATCGCAATCCTCGCCGCTCCAGTCATGACGATCAAGCGCTTGTGCGTGTCTCATGAGAATTAAGGCTTTGGAATCTGGATCAAACTCCCTAAATTTACGAATGACTTCACGGTCCAATTCTCGAGTGACGACGGTTTCAACTTGATCGATATCAATCCAGGTGACTTGGTCAACTTCTTGTGGATTTGGCGTACCGGTAACTTTAAGGAATTTTGCCGACCAGTAAGTAACCTCCTTCATAGAATCTCCAACAGGATAGGAATAAGAACCGAGACAAGGGCCAAATCTGACCGAGAACCCCGTTTCCTCCATAATCTCGCGGTATGCGCAGGCGATTATTGACTCGTCGCCTTCAACCTTTCCTTTGGGAAGCGACCAATCGTCGTACTCCACTCGATGGACAAGAGCAATCTCAATACGGTCCTCGTCGTTTCGACGCCAGACAACCCCTCCGCCTGCTTGAACAACGTTATTTTCTCGCACGCGCCACCTCAATCATTTTTTCTTGGAGATCGATGAATTCTTCACCAGATTTACGGGTCCAACTTCCATCTTCCAGCATTTCCCAACGGGCTATTTCTGGAAGGGAGTACAAGTTAAGAAGCTCTGAAATTCTTGATTTATGCTCGGGGTTATCAACTCTCACGAGCGTTTCAATACGTCGATCTAGATTTCGATTCATTAAATCCGCGCTACCAATCCAAAATTCATCATCGCCACCATTGTGAAAGTGGTAAATCCGAGAATGCTCGAGAAATCGGCCCAAAATAGAGCGAACTCGAATTCTCTCTGATATGTTTTTTCTGCCTGGCTTCAATGCGCAGATTCCTCTAACAGTTAAATCAACTTCCACCCCTGATTGGGATGCTCGATAAAGCGCATCAACAAATACTTCATCGAGCAACGAATTCAGCTTGAATCGAATCTTCGCTGGTCTACCAGATTTGGCAAAAGTAATCTCGCGTTCAATTTTATTGAGTAGTTCACTACGGAGAGATTTTGGAGCAACAATAAGGCGGCCAAAATCTACGTGGCTTACAAATCCAGAGAGTTGATTGAACAATCTCGATAGGTCATCACAGAGATCTGGATCAGAGCTTATGAGGCCGAGATCTTCGTAATTTCGTGCAGTTCTCGGATTGTAATTTCCAGTACCTACGTGACAATAACGTCGAATTCCACCTGCTTCGGCTCGAACCACTAGAGAAAGTTTCGCGTGCGTTTTCAGTCCCATGAGGCCGTAAACGACGTGCACTCCCGCCTCTTCTAATTTGCGGGCCCAACGCACGTTCGCCATCTCATCAAATCGAGCCCTAATCTCAACGACGGCAAGAACTTGCTTGCCTGCTTGGGCCGCTTCAATCAGCGCCTCCATAATCGGCGAATCGCCTGAAGTTCTGTAAAGCGTCTGCTTGATTGCCAGAACTTTTGGATCTAGCGCTGCTGTCTCAATAAATCTAACAACAGAAGACGAGAACGATTCGTAAGGATGATGTAAAAGAATTTCCCCTTTATCAAGCAACTTGAAATATTCGTCGGAATCAAGCTCCTCTGAATCTGACAATTCATGGGGCAACTGGGATCTGAATGGAACATATCGAAGCTCTGGACGTTCTAAGTCGGCAATAACGTTGAGTCCAGTCAGGTCTAAGGGTCCCCGATACTTAATGACATCGCGGGGAGAAATTTCAAGCTCGGAGATTAAACGCTCTAAAAGAACAGATTTAATATCCGATTCAACTTCAAGTCTTACTGGAGGCCCAAATTTCCTACGAAGTAGTTCCTGCTCCATGGTCTCCAAGATATTTTCGCTGTCGTCCTCTTCTAAATCTAAATCCTCATTTCGCGTGAGACGGAAGGTGTAGTAATCCTCAATGATCATCCCCGGAAATAGCTCTTCAAGATGTGCCGCAATGATTTCTTCAAGAGGAATGAATCTATTCTTCAAAGTTTTATGCGTAGGGATGAACCGGGGCAGGACGTTGGGTACCTTAACTCGCGCAAAATACTCTTCACCCGTATCTGGATGCTTAACAATGACTGCAAGGCTGAGTGAAAGCCCTGAGATGTAAGGAAACGGGTGTGAAGGATCGACTGCAAGAGGAGTAAGTACGGGGAAGACTAAAGCGTCAAAGATATCCTTGATGTAAAGACGTTCTACTTCGGCCAAATCATCCCAATGAACAATATGTATATCTTTGCTCTGAAGTGCCGGAAGTATGGATTCATGAAGACAAGAACTCTGTCTCTCAATAAGTGAGTGAACTTTGCTGGAAATTGCTTCGAGCAATGACTGGGGAGCGTATCCCGCCGAATTTGTAAATGTCGCTCCTGATTCCAATTTGAGCTTTACAGACGCTACGCGAATCATGAAGAAATCGTCGAGATTGGAGGAAAAGATTGAGAGAAATCTGACTCTTTCTAGAAGTGGAAGGTTTTCATCTTCTGCAAGATTAAGAACCCGAGAATTGAATTCAAGCCAGCTCAATTCTCGGTCCACTAAGTTGTGAGGATCCACAATAGGGTGCAGATTCATACTGGGCTATCGTTGGCAATTCAGGTGAACTCTAGGTGAACAGAGATGGCGTTATTGCTGAATTACGTCTTTCATATAAAACCTTGAAATTTAGTTCAATTTCTGTTTACTTTAGTGCCACTCCTGATTTAGGAAATTTCATTATCGTCGCGTCGTGACTTCGCCTGCAGTTATTATGGTAACAAGCAACGGGGTTGGGGCAGGTCATTTGATTCGTGCTAGCGCAATTGCTCGTGAACTTAAGACTTCGGCAAGGCCGATTATTTTCTCAATGGCTTATTCTGTGGTTGAGGTAGCAAAAGCGCTGAATATTGAATGTGAATATGTGCCAAGTCGCGACAAGGGATTAATGCCTCGAAAGAAATGGGATCGTTATCTTAAGAATCGTCTCGTAGCATTAATTGATGAAACAGGCGCGCGAGTGATTACATTTGATGGAGTCGTGCCATATCCTGGAATCATTGCGGCAAAACTTGCTCGCCCTCATGTAAATCTCATATGGATTAGAAGAGGTATGTGGCAGAAAAAACCTCAAGGTGTTGTTCTGGGATTGCAATCTAAACTCATGGATTACGTCATTGAACCGGGAGACGTTGCTCGCGATGCTGACTCAGGTCCAACGAAATCGCGTCAAGAATCGCTTCTGACCAAACCAGTAACACTTTTTGATTCGAACAAAGCGCTTACGAGAGAGGAAGCTCGAAAGTTTCTCGGCCTAGAGCTTGATAAACCCGCGGTTCTTGTTCAGATGGGCGTTGGAAATACAGATCTCGATGCACGAGCCTCTGCAGTTTTTCGCGGCCTTGAGAATTGGAAAGACTTGCAAATAGTGATGCCTCGCAAACCCGTGGATCAAGAGGGAAATCCTCTAAATCCCTCTCACTTGAATGTCAAAATTATTCGACACTTTCCTCTGGCAGATCTCCTGAATGCATTTGATGCCGCGGTATGTGCAGCGGGGTATAACAGTGTTCACGAAGTAATTCCGGCCGGGCTACCAACGCTCTTCATTGCAAATAACAGAGGCACAGATGACCAACGTGCGAGAGCTCAATGGTGTGCCGATAACGGCTTTTCGTTGTACGCCATGAATGAATCTCTTGAGGATATTGAGCATCAAACTGCAAAACTCCAATTTCCGCTTCTACGTCAGCAGATAGCGGCTCGTTGTAAAGAAATCTCTCGTTTCGACGGCGCCACAGAAATTGCTGATCTGATAACAATCCTTGCAAATGAAAAGTACACAGCGCTAGTAAACAAAAGAATGCAGTACCAACGTTTCATCGCGTTTGCGGCTACTTTGCGCGGACCTGAATTTTACGCGCGTCGACTTGTCAATTCTTGCTTAAGGTTTGCAGCCCTAATCTTCCGAACTCTATTTCCGCACAATGAACTTCCCGAGGCAAAGGGAGAGGTAATTTTTAGCGATTCTAGAAATTTCAAAACGCTTGATAAGTACATCAAGACTCAAGAAAGATTCGAGCATCTATTAGAGCATGCCAGCGGATCATATATAGCTCAACGGAAACTTATAGCGAGGGAAACCTACGGAGAAATTGAAATTACACCCGCGTTCGATGCGATTGAAGTTGAGACACATTTAAAGTTTGCTTCTTAATACAAATAGTTCTATAAAGCACAGTGACCGTTGCGAACCCTCGAACTCGCAACGGTCACTTACGTGGCCTCGATGTAGGAATTGATATTTACTTAGTAAAGACCGCTTCCCAATCACTTACTGTCATTAGATAGAACTGGCCACCTTCTACGGCGACGTTGTTCAATCTAGTTTTAGTGGTTGTCGACCTTGAGGCCAAGTCTGGACGGGCCGCTACGACACCATTTGTGTGAACCTGCGCATTGAGCAAGAAGTAGGTATTAGTGTCACCTTTTCTTGCCATCATGCTTGTGACGTCAATGATGCCACTGGACTCTTCATCAGTCGTTAAGAGTTTTGCAGCACCTTTCGCAAAATACCCGGAATCAAATGCTGCTACCGTGGCAATTTTTGCATCTTTGATTCGGTATGCAAGAACACGCGAGACATGGTCATTATTTCCGGGATCTTCTTGAATCATTACGATTCCATTTTTGGTGATTGCCATATTGTCAGGCTTTGACATATATACGCTCTCGCCGCCATTGAGTAGCATTTCAAGTTCCGCACCTAGGAGCGGATTCTGTGCATCTTTGAATGTCAATCTCCAGAGCGCACCCCCATCACGGGAAACGGATGGAGTAGCTGGGTTCGGAGCAGTTGCTATCGGATCTTTATTGGATTCGGTAGTCAAGAAATAGAACACGTTCGGATTGTTAGGATCCCACTCGCCATCTTCAATACGAGCAAATTCAGAACCGGCTTCAGTGACGGATTTGTCGAAGTCGCTAACGCTCTGATTCCAATTTACTTCCTTAAAGGTTGCTGGTGTGGCCTTGTTCTTTCCGATTGTTGTTCTAAATACGTTATCAGTGGCTGCAGCTGGAACATTGAGAACATACAACTTTCCATTATTGAGACCTGCCTTTTCAAAGGCATTTCCAGAAGTTGTCTTCGTCCCGACATACATGTGGAGATGGCTGTTGGTGGCGGACCCATCTTCATTTCCGAGCACCACAGTGTTTTTTCCGGGCTTGGGATTGGTAACCAAGTTCTCCCAGGAAGCCATTCCCATTCGGGGGAATTGATATCCGGTTCCATCCATTTCAAATGCGAACGCGCGTGATGCGTCGCCGGCTTCCTCACCTGAGAAGAAAAGCGCTCCGTCATAGCCGAACGTCGTATTACCGTCCTTATAAAGGAAAGTTCCTGCCGGAACCATATTTGCGGAGCAGAAACGGTTAATTCCCCAACCAAAGGTTCCCGTTGGAGAATTTGCAGGACCTGAGTTAGTTGGATCGGTTACCCATTTTCCTTGAGTGTAATTCCAGAAATTGATCGACTTAATAAAGTCATTATCAGCTTGGGTGAAAGCTTTGAGCCGAGGGCTGAAATTGAACTGTGTAATAGAAGCTCCCCAAGGCTTGCTGTTGGATTCGCCAGTCTTTACAAATGGGTTAGAGGTAGAGTGCTCAAAAACGGAGAGAACAGTCATCTGGTTTCCGTTCATATGTGCGCCCATACCGTCAGGAATTCCTTTGATCACGGTTCCGGCGAAGCGGTCACCCGCGGTTGCAAGAACTTTCAGGGAGACTGCACTGGAAGAGGGAAGCAGGTATGTAGGCGCCAAATTAGCTGCAAATGAACTTGTGCTCTGGATTGCGAAGAGAGTCGCAATAACCGAAGCAAGTATTACGCGTCTTTTTGCCATAGGTAATGAAGGTACTTTCTCTTAGATGAAGCAGAATTGTTGGGTTTCCCCAAGGCTTTAACTTAAGAGTGGTAAGTGAAGTGTGAACACTTCTTCAGTTAACAAAAAAGAAATTTCAGATGTCATGTAAATACGCTAAACCCAGAGATAGATGACACCATCTTCTTCAGTAGATTCAATTCTCGGTAAGGGGTAAGCACCCTGTTGAGCGGGATTTCCCGGCTTGCCGCTTTCAGGATCGAAAATTGAATAGTGGCACGGACATGCCAACTCTTTTCCGTTTGGACGCACAATGCAGCCGGCATGCGTGCAGAAAGCTTCTAAAGCAATCAGAACAGATCCTGACCTTGTAAATGCGACGCTCAAAGGACGGCCCAGTTGATCCTTACCATTTATCACCACGCTGCCACTCGAAGGAACTTCTGAAGACTTGGCAAAAGCAATTCTGGCTTTTGTTGTTGAGGCACTTGATGGACTGGGATTGGAATCAGAACTTACTGCTGTTGGCGACGTAGATGGAATTGGCGACGATGATGAAGAAGGCTTGGAAGTCGCAACTGGGAGAGGTACACCCTTATCCCAAACGAGTTTTTTGTTGACTTTAATGCACGTGTATTTTCTTCCACGAAAAACAATCTTCTGACCCAAGCGTGTGCACGGTATTGGAGGACGAGTTGCTCCCCACGCACGATCAGTAATGAGGAGTAGAGAGCTCGACGCAAGGAATCGAATCAGTGCTCTTCGCGATTTCGAGAATCGATTCACTTTCGTCATTACCTCACTTAAGTCCTATCGGTTTACAACATCCGCCAATTTAGGTGAATTCAAGGTAACCAAAATTCAAATAAATCGAATGAAACTAATAGAATTCGGAACTGAATCAGACTGCACGTATTTTGGACTTATTCAGGGGCTTAGTCGCGAAACAGCTCCTTTTTGCGCGGTTTTCCAGTAAAAAAAGAATGCACCTTTGTATCCCAATTTTCCATGATCTCAGAGAGCGCCGTGCTGTCATTGCTCATCGGAAAGACGCTGCCGGCGATTTTCCCTCCTAATGCGGTTAATTGATCAAGGTAAGCGGAATGTCTCCGTACGTGCTCCAAGACACCTTCCGGGGAAGTGTACTCCTCCAAAACAACGCAGCTGCGGTTATCGAGAGAGAAAAACAATTCATAGCGCAAAATTGATTCTTGCTTGTTTATCTCATTTAACATCTCTGACGCAATTGTCTTAAATTTCTCAATATTATCTGGTTCGATATTTGAAAATATTGCGACGGCCATCATATTGTCCATAGCGCTCCTTGAAACTGCGAATTATCCTTACTACAGTTTTCGTGTGTCAGTCTTTCATCCAGGAACCCAGAAAACCATTTCGGGACACGCTGCCCTACGAACCGCGCTGCGCGATACACAAACCTACTCATCGGATCTTCAAGGAGATGCCGATGTCCGCGACTATCGGCAATTACCTCTAGAAGTAGACCCGCCGAGACATCATCTGTATCGATCTGCTCTAGCGCCTTATTTTGTGAAGCCTGCTATAGAAAAACATAGAGTTCAATTTCGTCAAAATTCAGAGAAATTAATTGAGAGGTACTTTTCTGGAGAACCGACGGAAGTAGTCAGCCACTTGGCACTTCCTCTCGTGATGGAAAATCTAGGAGTTATCTACAACAGACCTAACGATGTAGCAGAGTGGATCTCGTGGGGCCCTGATGTCTGGACAGCGGAATCCGAAAAGCGAGATGGCGCCGTTCTCCATCGATACATTGATAGCGTTTACCAAGAAGCGCTCCACAACCACTCTGATGATATTTACGGTGAGATAGCACATTTGGAAATTGAAGGAAAACAAATTACCGAACAGGAGTTCCGAGGAATTGTCGGCGTACTTCTTGCTGGTGGTAGAGATACCGTTGTGAAGTTATTAACCGGAATTCTTTGGCACTTTGCTAAATCAGATGATCTCGACCGTATTCGCTCTGGAGAAATCTCAATTAACTCTGCGATACAAGAATTCTTGAGATTCCTTACCCCGCTTCCCCTCATGAACCGGACTACTACACCGGAGACGGGAGCAAGAGAATTGCCTGAGGATAGATACGTCGGAATGAGTTTTATTTCAGGGAATTTTGACGAGAACGTCTTTGAAAATCCTTTTGAGATCAATCTGATGCGAGCACGGAACCCACATTTGAGTTTTGGTTTCGGTCCCCACACCTGCCTGGGGAATCATATTGCCGAAATTGAGGCCGGAATCTTTCTCGAGACGCTTCGAGATAGCAATGTGAACTGGAAGTTACACACGGAGCAAATCAAGTTTCATCAAGCGCCTTACCAAACCGTGCCAGATCACTTTATCTCCTTGAAACTATCTCAGAGGTAGTTCTAGATCTAGCTGTTTTGGTAATTAACGCTTGCCAAAATTAGATCCACATACGTCATATCTGACCATGAAAACCATTCGCGCGTGAAAATGCGATCATCGTTGACATGAAACGACTCGTGCATCTTTCCAGTTCCCGCATCATTTCTTTCGAGCAAGTCGAGGGTCTGCAGTTGAATTTCTTGGTTGCCTGAAGTCAAAGCTTGAATTGCAAGCGCAATCGGCCACACATGTTGATCAGGGGTGTGCGGTGAACCTATTCCACTAGCGCTGCTTCCAGAGAAATAGAAAGGATTTTTCTCAGATAGAACGAAATCACGTGTCTTCAAATAAATTGGGTCGTCATCTGTTGTAACTCCTAAGTAGGGAAGGCTCAACAGTGAGGGCACATTGGCGTCATCCATAAAAAGTGCATTCCCAATTCCATCTACTCCGTACGCATAGATTCCATCAATAACGCCGAAGCGCGCTACTCCCTGCGAAATATCCTCCGCAATGGATTCAGCTTCCGGAAATTCAGAGCGGATCGGTAGATGGTGGAGTTCGTTCATGAAAAAGAGATTTGAAGGAATGAGGTAACCGTACGTACAAGCATCGTCGCTGGGTCTAAATCCTGAGAAAATCATGCCGGTAAATGCGGTTGGAGCTCCTCGTCCTGCATGCGATAGAGAATCATGGGGAATATTGTTATTTCGATGAAAGATATAACTCTCCGGGTCGTGATTCTGTTCTGACTTTGCCAAGGAGAGCATGACTTTTACCGCTTTGCGAAAATCATTATCGAGATGCTCGCTGTGGCCATGGTTAGCATAGATTTTTCGTGCAAAGTACAAGATTGACGCCCAGGAATCTAACTCAAATTTCCGCTCAAAAACCCATGGCGATTGATCAGGAAAATCTTTGTGCCAACAGTTTCCATTTGGAGAGGAGTTAAAGGCGTTTGCAAAGGGGTCTTCCAAG
>Ga0208005_1000336_pt1 | contig 18249 bp, 32 predicted proteins | sample DEB19_08_DNA_3_FD_184530 | JGI IMG/M metagenome (GOLD analysis project Ga0208005, IMG submission 184530) | Aqueous microbial communities from the Delaware River and Bay under freshwater to marine salinity gradient to study organic matter... | ecosystem: Environmental > Aquatic > Marine > Coastal... | reverse complement strand
GCAGCATGTCACGCACGAACCGCGCCACGGCCAATTGTCGATCGGACAGCCGCATCGTGGCATAGCGGCCCTTGATGCGTTGCGCTGTCGCAGTTTCCTCTGGCGCAGACGATCCCCGAATGACATCCGCAATACCGGTGATTTCATACAGGTCGGATTTTACCTGTGTCCGGCTTTCGATCAGAGCTTGCAGCGTTCCGACCATTTCCGCGACGGGAACAAACGACATCGCGCCAGCCATGCCGTTCTTCGCGGCAAACTCGGACCACTGTTCAATCCCGATCCCATTGTTCTCCATGTCCTCATCAAAGATGCGAGCCAACTCGGGGAACCGGTTGTCATAGGCAAAGTTCATCCGAATGGCGGACGTGAGCGCGCTGATCCGGCCCGTCAGGTCGTCAAGTTCCTGCGCTTGGTCCTCATATTCCGTGAAATCGGGAACAGGAACCATCGTGCCGCTGGTCATCGTGCCATACAAAGGTTGCGGACACGGATAGAAGTCTTTCAGATCCAGCGGCGGCGGGGATTTCTCCAACAGGATATTCTTCCCGTCCGGATCACCAAAATGATAGACGCACCGTTCCGGGCGGCACCAAACCTCGGCGACCTCGGCCCGCGCGATCACCTCTTCCTCGGCTTCCTCCGTCCGCTTGATTTCGGATGGGCGCCATGTCAGATCGACTTCGCGGAACTTCGGCCCAAACCGCTTGATACCTTCGCGGCGGGTCATGCGCACCGTGCGACGAACCCATGATACCTCTGGCCACGTCTTGCCGGGGCCATGCATGAAGTCGTCGCGATGGATGAAGTCCCACTCGACCCGATCGCCCGTGAAGTTGCCGGCCCCGTCGAAGGTCGGCTCGTAAATGATCCAGGGCGTGCCACGCGCATACAACGCGTAGTCCAGCACGCACATCCGGATGCGCTCGTCCAGCGCCGCGTCGTCGATCGTGTAGACCAGCGCCCGTTGCAGGATCGTCGCCGCAGCCCGCGCCACGGGATCGCGATCCCGAAACCGCCGCGTTACCACCGGCACGGGCGGCCGAGAATAGAGCGCGGGCTGCAACGTTTGGATGTTGGACCACAATACGTTGAACCGCGCCCATCCGGTTTTCACCGGGTAGTCGGTGCGGACGTCCGCTTTTTCACGATACCGCCGCTCGATGCGGCGGCAACTGTTATACCAGGGCGTGAAAATCGCCGATTGTGACGCGAATTCCGCGCGCCACCTTGCCTCTACGCCATCCGTGCCGGACCCGTATTCCTTGATATCGTCGACGCGTTGGACGGTGACGCTCACAGACCAGTCACTCGCTTGATCTGCGGCATGAGCACGCGCGCGCCGCGCTGGTTCGCGGGCTTAGTCGGGTGCAGCCCGTCACTGGACATGCCGTCGTAGTAGCGCGCCGTCAGGACGTTCCCGACCTCCTGGAACTGATCCGCCACCAGCTCTCCGCCATTGGCCATCGTGAGCGCCCGCGCCCGCATGGACTGCCACATGGCCAGCATGGAGGGGATGGTTGACGCTGTGTCATATCCCCATGGCGTCGTGAAGATCGGGACCGCACCATTCTCCCGCGCCAAGGCGGCGACGCGCGCCAGTCGGGCGTTGAACGTTGCCTCGGATGCCGCATAGGACAGGCCCGCGACGTTGAAGTCATTCGTGGTCCAGCCCGGAAGGACCACCCATGACGGGCGCACAAGGGGCAGCAACGCCGCGAGGCGGGGGAAGAACTGCGCGTTATAGGTGCCACCCACCGCGCACGACACGAACCCTTGCGGGACAGTGCCGACCGTGGCTTGGCCGGCCTGCACCGCCGCCAGGACAGACATCCCCCAGGCCGGGTTGGCATAGGTGCTGTCGCCGCACGACATGCCGATCACGGCCGGGCGCTTGGTCAGCACCTGGATCACCGCGCACATCATGCCCGTGACCGGCGCCGTCTCCAGGGTCGACGTCGTCTGCGCTGACGCACTTGAGGGCGTGGTCACGTAATCCGTGTTGTTCCGAACGCCCCCACGCCACTGGTCGTAGCCGTAGTTCAGCGCGGAATTAGCCCACCAGTCGTCGTTGGTCTGAATGTTGTAGACCACCGTCTGGCTGGACGGGATCAGCGCGCGGATCATGAGCCGGCGCATGCCAGTGATCGGCAGCGCGGGCTGACTTTTGCATGCCACCCAATCCGTCCAGGTGTAGGCGATATCGTCCGTCAGGCCCGTGCTGGCATTCGTGGCGTTGGCGAGGACGGTATGCGCGGTCGAGGCGCCAGCAACAGTGACGATCTCCGGGACATCCAACCCGGCATTGACGCTGGTTAGGGTTGACCAGTCCGCGTCCGCCCGCGCCGCGCCCGTGCTGTCCACCGGCTGCACATAGTCCGTGCCAGCGCTGGCAATCGCTTTGACCAAGGTCACGTCGAACGTTGATGCCGTGGTATTCATGAAACCAACGCGCACAGCGAAGAAGTCATCCGGGATATCGAGGCTGATGAACTCCGTCCCGCCTCGCGTGCCGTTCATGACCAGTTCGTTCGGGTTCATGTTCCGCAACCATGTGTATTGGTTGGACCTGAACCCGAAATTCCGCACGGCGTTCGGCGTGAGTGCGATCGCACCCGTTCCAATCGAAGGATATTCGATTTCGCTCATGCGCCTGATCCGCGCGTGAAGGCGACGGAGGCGGTGCCGGCGTTCGTGATGCCCGTGGCGTAGACAGTGCCGGTCGACGGGATGGTAAACACCTCGGCCGGCGCGCCACTGCCGATCGGCATGGACGTCGTCTTGCTGGCCGTCACGGTGCCGGTGGTCTCGATGGTCACGAACGCCGTGGTGGTTCCGCTGTTCAGCACGCGGCAGAGGTTCCCGACGCCTGCCATCGTCGCCTTGATCGTCCCGGTGTTGTCGAACACTGCAATGGCCGTGCCGGCGGCGTTCGGCGTGAAGGTGAACGAGGTTGGCATGTCGCTCCTATGCCGCCCAGCGGCTATGTGGTTTCCGGTGCTGCTTGAACACGTCGTCGAACGTCACGCGGTTGCCCGGCCCGACCATGAGCGGGCGATCGGCGGCAGTCTGGATTTGCGGCGCGACTTCCCGCCACGCCATCGACAGATAGCGGAACGCATCGGCTGGATCGGATGCCCAATCGTGCAACGGCGCATCATCGAACCGACGTAGTTTCTCGTCCCACTTGCGGCGATAGGCCTTCAGCGCCTCGATGCCGTCCGCGCATGTTCCAAGATCGAACCAACACCGGGCCAATGTCTGGCGCGCGGCGTTGACCCCATCCTCCAACCGATGATCCGGGACAAGCCGAGGGCGCAGCCCGGCCCGGATCATCGTCTCAACCCGGGACCGACCCGAGCCAAGCTCGCGCACCTTCGCGTCGTGTGGAACCCAATCGGTGCCGGGGATGTAGCCCTTCTCCCGGATCACCGCCGCATAGTGTTCGATGCCCTGCGAGTGCGCGGCGTAGTAGTCCACGACATGGATTTCGCGCCCAACTGCCTGCCAGAACCAAATCGCAGTCGCATCGCCAACACCGAGATCCCACGCCGTGTGGACCGGTAGCGACGGCTCAACCGGCACAACGCCGATCCGGCCATCACGCTCCGCCTCGGCCAACTCCGCACCCCAGAACGCACCCATGATCGCAGCGTCGAACGAACAGAAGTATTCCTGCTGATAAAGCGCCTCGCCCATGTCGGCGCCGAAGTTGGCGAGGTAGTCCTTGTGTTCCTCAGCCAGCGCTTCCGGCGTGAACGCATCGGTCTGATTCGCGGCCAGCACCTGCGCGAACCATGCCGGATTGGTGCGGGAGGCGGTCAGCATCCGGTGCGCGTGGTTTTTCCCGCGCGGGGTGGTGATTGCCATAAACCAGCCGCCGTTTTCCCGGAGGATCGGGGACAAGTAGCCATAGGCGGCCGGGTTCGCGAGCGCGTATTCGGACATCACCACACCCCATGGCGGCGATCCCACCAGCGAGTTGTAATTGTCCGATCCCACCACCTGCCAGGTCGCGCCATTCTTGAACCGGATGAACATTTCCTGTTCTCGGGTCGTATCGCGCAGCGCGTGCGGGAACGCTTCGTCGATGCGGCGGACACCGGTATGTGGGTTGACCGCCTGCCAGATCGCCTTGCGCGCCTGGGCAGCCTCGGGAAGCATGTGCCAGTAGGTCGCGGGCCGTTCCATCGCGGAACAAGCGGCGGCATGCAGGGCCAATTCGTCCTTGCCGGCCCGGCGGTGCCAGATGGCGATCGCGCGCTTTCCGCCACGGCCTCCGCGTTCCATGTAGCGCCAGAGCGGGATTTGGTATTGGCGCGGACGCCAGCCGCCGGCGGGAAGATCGATGTCAATTGCCATGGGGCATGGCCCTCGCGGCGATCGGGCGGAGGACGAGGCGTTCCTCAATCGTCGACATCCACTGGCCTACCAGTGAGTCATACCGCCCGAAACGGCGCTGGCCGTCGTTGTCCAGCAGGATCATGGTCCGACCGTCCCGCTCAACGGTCAGGTTCCGCAGCGGCACGAATCCGTCACTCGGCCGGAGCATCGTCATCCTCCCCGAACCGCCGGACGGTGACGTTGATCGGGCCACCATCCATGTTGATGTTGGCCGCGACTGGCATGCCCATCACGCGGTTCATGAACGCGGTGCCGGCGGCGATCTGATCGCGCTCGGTGCGGCCCTCCAAGGCAATGCGGAGGATGTTGTCCTGCACCGCCTCGGCCTGCATCGCGCGGGCCAACGCTTTCGCTTCGATGAAAGTCAGGGTGCCCGGCTCAACCCTCTGACGACCGGTGCGGCTCATGAGTGACTGATCCTCAACAAAGCTGGGCTTCCCGTTACCGGGCCCTTTCGCAGGGCCACCCCAACCGGTGCCCTTCCCATACCGCGTCCCTGGTGAGGTCGATTTCGCCATGGGTCCGGATTGTTATGTTATAACGTTCCGCACATCAAGCGTGTTGTGTGTTATGTTATAACGTAACGGCTGTGGGGCAAAAAGAAGCCGCCCGGAGGCGGCTTAGGTGATCACTCCGAAAACAGGCGCCTAGCGTTGCTCGCGTCGACACGCTCAGATTGTTCACGGAATAGCGCCACCCAATAATCTCGATCGGCCGCAGTCGCCTCGCGAACCATAATAGGGGCAGATGCCACAATCGGCCATTGATGCTGATCGTGATCGTTGGTCTCTGATGCGCTCATGATTGCGGTTCCTTCTTTGGCTTCCCGCCATAACGGGGCGACCCCGTCGTCGGCGAACTCCATCCGCATAGTGTGCATTTGATGTTGGTTCGGATCAAGTTCGGATCATACATACCGCTTGGCGGTATGGCCTGGCCGGCCAACGGCAACCCAAAATAATAAGTCGGCGAGCCGCAGCTTGGGCATTGCATCTCCATCACTCCCGCGCTATCCACGCCTTGCAGTCCTCCCCGTCCCCCGCCAGCACATCCTTCCCGAACGTCACCCACCACGGCGCGTCGGATGACGTCCATGTGCAGCGGTAATGCGGCTGGACGCCGGGGACGCCATGACTTCGATAGCGATCACATGACGCGCAGCACTGTTTCAGCCGATCTCGCAACTGTGCCAAGATCACATTGACCGCGTCTTCGGTCCATCGCGCGCGATCTGCCACGGAAGGCGTCTCCTCTTCATCCGGCGTGAACACTACCTCGCGGCGGCTGGCGAGAGTGTAAGAATTTGCGGCGTTGCGCGGCGAACAATCGAACCCCCAAGGCATGCGCCAGCCTGGCTTTCTATCGCTATCCCAACGCGCGACGAAGCGCCCATGCACGGGGCTGAATAACCACCACCATCCATCCCGGTCCTCAACCGGCGGCCGCAACTCCATCATACCAACCTCCCCATCAACCTTTTCTTCGCATCCGGCACCGTCACCGCCAGATCAATCAGCAGTGTCACCGCCAGAGGAACGAAACTATACCCCGACAACCAATAGTTTAGCGACCGCCGCGACACGCCAAGATACCACGCCGCGTCGGTCACGGACCATTCGAGGCTGGCGAGAGCAGAACGCAGCTCCTCAGATGTCATTTCCGACAATCCTCCGCACCAAGATCGAAGTTGCCGCCTCGCTTGGCGTGCAGCCCTGACGGAACAGGTCCCACGCCTCGCCAGAGGTTGATGGGTCGTGCTGGCGGTGCGCCAGGATGGCGTCAACCTGGCGCCACCAGGTAACGTATTGGGTGGGTTTCATGGCCGTTCCTTCTGGGTTCAGGGATCAATCGGGGGACACGGGGATCAGGATTCCAAGCATACCAGCGCCGTTCCCTTGCCGTGGTTTTTGCCCATGCAGGAGCACTCGCACTGCATAGTGCGGCCGGTAGCGTTCATGCATCTGGCGTCGCACTCGTGCATGCTGGGCATATTCTTGCGGATGACGATCCGAGTGGCGCGGGTCCATGTGCGGGCTTCCTCGTCCCAGATACGAGGCATCTTGTTGGATCCAATGTCGTAGTCGGCGCGCCTGGACATGACTGTTGATCCGTCTGCCCTATCAGCAAAAAACCTAAAATTTGCCATGTTCGTCCTCCCCCTCCGGTCCGGCCATCCCGTCCCGATGCACACACTGTGCAACATGAGTGCGCGGGCGTCAAGAGGAAATGTGCAATTTTGGGGTGGGGGCGGTGGGTTGGCGCCATCACCGCGCGCGCGGGCCGAAACCCTGGGTTAGGCCGCTCGAATCCGGCGAACCCCAGCGCCTCCGCAAGCAAAGCACCTACCGCCCTCGACATGGCTAAATCCCCGAATGCGGCCCTTGCCGTCGCAACGAGTGCAGGATGCCGCTGGGTTCAGCTTCGCGGCATGCGTCATGCCAGATTCGCGGGCAGCAATGATCTTGGCGTCGCGCTCTGCCCGCTTAGAGATTGCGGCCGCGACGCGCTGCGCAACGTCAGTGACGACGCGGGTAGCAAAGTCAACATGCGTCGGGTCGGCCCGGTCGAGTTGACTGAAATCCCATCCAGCCTCAGCTAGAGCATTGACCACCATCTGGGCTTGGATGCCGTGGGCCGTTGCGATTGCATTAATATCCATCATCCCCACTCCCTCTCCCGGTCCGGCCATCCCGTCCCGATGCACGCACTGTGCAACGCTCGTGCACGGGCGTCAAGGGGAAATGTGCAATTTTGGGGATGGTGTGGGGTGCTCGATTTACCTGCTCGATCCAATTTGAGTCCAGCAGGTGGATCGAGCAGGTAGACCACCGCGCGCGCGGGGTAACCGGTAACTTCCTGATTACCGGTTACCCCAATCACCCCCGAGGATCACACCCAGGCGGGTAGGATGCAATTTCCATCCATCCGCCCCCAACCAGAGCCCACACACGCCCCCTTTCGTCCAGAACATAGAGCGGGCCGGACGGCACGTGCCATGCGTGGATGATCCGCGCGTAATTTGGCTTCGGGCGCGAAACCGGTGCGCCGCCGGTTACATCCGCCTCAGTAACGCCCTCGGCGGCCTCAATCCGTGCCAGCCATGCCCGCCAGCCTGCCAGCGGATCACGGGGGGGCTTTGGCTCATCAACCGGCCTGGGGTGGCGCCAGTACACGTAGTCTAGGCTATCTACCCGAGACGGCATATCCGTGACTTTAATCGGCCCGACACCTCCCAACCTGGACCACTCCACCACGGCATTTGGTCCCGGAGGACACTTCCTGGAATCAATCCACCCGCCTTCGATCATCCAGCCCATCAGTTCCTCGTCCGTCATTTCCGTGCCTCCGTTGTGATTGCGATGCGGCTTCCAACTAACATTCCCCAAGCATCCATCCGCGAGGATCGCCGCAAGGTTCGGGCAACGCCCTAGCCTGGGGACCACGCAACAGCAGACTCGCGCATGCGAGGAAGTGCGTGCTTCTTGCGCACTTCCTCGCGAGTGCGAGGTTGCGTGGTTCTACTAGGGCGTTTGAGAAGTACGCGCGAGGTTCTGCGAGGTTCTCCGCGTACTTCTGGCGGTGTCCTGATACCGTCACGCATCCCCCCCGGCCCGCATGGTAGCCATCTTCGCGGTGTCCGCCAGGACGACAACCTCGTCTTTCCTGATAACGGGGTTGCGCGCCGTGTTAGTGTATAGGACGCCTTCCTCGTGCCACTTCCTGACGATGGTAGCGGCCTGGCCATCGGACTTTCCGGCCACGTCCATGACCACCGCTCCGACCCAGCGATCCTTGGCCTGACGGCTTAGGACGTAGTGTCGACCGTCCGTGAGGCCAGCGTTGATGCGGTCCAGGATGGCGTCGATCATGGGCCACGTGAGGCCGTCCCACGGCGAAGGGGGTTGCCAGGGCTCGGCTGCGACGACTTCCTCGTCATTGCCCAGCGTGTAGACCTGGCGTTGGAACCATTCGGCGTCCTCGATGGGCGCATAGTTCTGCTTGGCGTCATCGAGGCGGAAATACCAGCGGCGGCGCTTTGGATCGACGTTCAGGCGCCCGGCTTCTTCCTCCGTCATGGGCAACAGTGTAAAGGCTGATCGGACGGCACCGACGATGGACCCGCCGCCTCGGATGCCATCGGGCTCGCCTGGGGAGAGCGTGCCTTTGCGGACGTGGTGCGCGATTAGGATGGCGCAGTCGTATTGGACGGCCAAGGCGCGGAACGTCGCGATGACGGCGCGAATGCCGGTGTTGTCATTCTCATCGGCGGTGTGCAGTTCGACCAGCGGGTCCAGGATCAGCACGTCCGGGCGGAACTCATCGAGGATGGCGATAAGCTCGTCCATGGCCGGCTGATTGACCACGAAGCCGGTGACCGCGTCTCGCTGTACCAGCACGCCTATATGGGTGGGCCCAATGAATTGGAGCGTGTCGGGGATTTCTTCCGACGTGCGGTGAAACTGGCGGAGGGTCGAACTTGTCCGGCGCTGCTCCTCCTGGAGGTTGTCCTCGACGTTGTAGGACAGGACCTTCATCGGCGTAGTGACCTGGAACCGGCTAAACGGCTGGCCGAACGCCAGCGCCACCATCCAGGCTTTGATCAGCGATGATTTCCCGGCGGAACCGGGGCCAGCGATCAGGGAGACCGAGCCGCGCATGAGGTAGCGCGGGACGATCCATCGGCGCGGTGGGATGTCCGCTTCGCTCCATCCGCCCTTGTGCCGCCAGAGGGCCTTGGGCTGTGCGGTGTCGACCATGACGGGCCGCCGTGGGACGGGTAGGGCGAGGATGTCGGCCACTGGGTCATTGGGCATGGGGCGCCTCGGCGCGGCGCTTCATAATGATTTCTGCGGCTGCGCGTACCTGTTCTTCCACCTGATGCTCCATGAGCGGGAACCCGGCTTCGCCGTTGATGTTGTGGGCTTCGGCTCGGATCGCGTTTGCCGGCTGGCGCTGTTCCAGGCGTGCCATGGCGTCCTTTTGGATGGCACGGCGGGTCGCGTTCATGCGGTCGACGTGGGCCTTGGCCGCTCGCTTGAGGATGCCATGGGCGGTGTGGATGGTGCCGGCCACGGTGAAATGGATGGGCAGATCGGGCGGGCGTTCCGTGTCGATCCTGACGACCGATCGCGTGATGGCCGCGAGTGCGTGGGATGGGTGGATCATGCCCCGCGCACATGGCTTGCCCATCTCCTCGGCCATCGCGTTGATGCGGTCGACCGGCCTCATTCTTCCTCGCGCCCCCGGATCGCGGCGATCACGGCGGCGCTGAATCGTTCGCTCGTCTCTCGGTTGGCCCACTCGACCACGGGCGTGTATTTCGGTTTGCCGTCACTGCCGGTGTAGACGGTGCCATCGGCCTTAATGGACGGCTTCGATGGCAACATGGCCCACGACTGGCCGTCATCCTTGTGAAACACCATCACGCCGTTGATCTTCATGGCGCCAAGCTGGACATCCGCGAAGCCCCACAGGCTGCCTTTATTGAGTGGCTTCCAGGTCAGCAGCGTGACCGGCATTGGTTTGGGTTCTGGCATCGGTGCCTTCCGTTCGTTGTTGCGGGCGGTCGGTCATTTGCCGCCCTCCCGGCTGGCATCCTCCATCCGCGCGTCTTCGGGCTCGATCACATCAAACAACCCGCGCTGTTCGGGCGGGATGCACGCGGGGGAAAACCAGATGGTCTCGCGGGCTGCGTTTTCCCGACCGGCGGCGTTGCCTTGTAACCCAAAGCCGCCGTTCGCCTTCCATCGCAGTTTCGACCAATCAGCGGGGAATTTGTGTTCGCCATCGTATCCGGCGAATGCGATGCGCATCAGCGGGTTGCGACCGGCTTCGATGGCCCATTCCCGCGCATCGTGCGCGACGGTCAGAGAGTCCTGCGCGTAGAGATCGGCGGTCCGGCCCGCCGTGTCGGCATAGGGCGGGTCCAGGAAGATGCCGGTCGTGCCGTGGCGCCAAGTGACCGTATCGCCGCACACGCGGGACCAGTCGCCCGCACAGACGCGCACACGGCGCAGGCGCGCGGCTAGTGCTTGCACCCATGCTGCGATGTCGATGCCCTGTTTGTGAACGCCAATACCATTGGCCCCGGCGCTCCCCCCCAAGTGCGGCCGTTTCCGGTTGATGCCTTGCCCTGCGTTGCCCTCGGCCCATTCGTGAACATCGCCATTCCAAGTCCACGGGCCACTCCCGGAACACCAGCCGCCGGCGATCCAAGAGCAAGCGCCCCAACACCACCACCCGGCGACCTGTGCGTCGAAATAGTCCGGGTCGCCATCGCAGCGCGCGATCCGCGCCGCGCCTTCGTTCAGCAGCCACAGATGCCGGGCGGTCAAGTCAACTTCATTGACCGGCCAGTCCATCCAGTGGACCAGCGCTTCGGGATCACGGGCAGCCGCGCGCCAGAAGTTGGCAACAAACCGATCCTTGTCGTTCACCGTCTCGATGTGGCCGGGGCCTCCCGGGCGGGACAGCAGGACCGCGCCGGAACCGAAAAACGGTTCGACGTAGTTCACGGGATTGCCGAGGCGCTCCCATATCTGCGCGGCGATGCGGGACTTCCCGCCGAACCAGGGGAAGGGGGCTTGCAGGGTCAAGCGACCTTCTCCCGCCGCGCCTTATCCTCGGCCTTTTCCACCGCCCGCGCCGCAATTCGCCGTTCCCGCGCCGCCTCGCGAACCTTGTCCCAGTCGCGCAACTCAAGCACGCCCGTCGCATGCTCAATCGTGGCCTGCCACTGGTAGCCCTCGATGGTGATGACCCCGTACCACTCTTTCGGCCGGTCCTCGGTTGCGTCGAACATGCCGGCGATTTGCGGCGGGAACAGCATCACCTGGCAGTGGTCGCGGCCGATCGTGAGCCGCGCGGACCATTGGTCGTCGACCTTGGAGAGTTGATCCAGCGTCACCGCCAGTTGCGGCCCGACTTCGCGTTGCAGGACGCCCCGCATCACGCCGGGCTGGTCTCGGGTCAGTTTGGTGGTGCCGAGGATCATAGCCATCACGCTTCCGGCTCCGCGAACATATCCACAATCCGCGCGTCTGCTGGGTCCTCGGCTGGCGGCAATTCCTGAACGAACAAATCCTGCTGTTGCTGCGCCTGTTCAATGCGCCGGCATGCGATGTCGAAGTAACGCGGTTCAATCTCGATGCCGATGAAGCGCCGACCGAGGCGCGCGCAGGCTACTCCGGTGGTGCCGCTGCCCATGAACGGGTCTAGGACAATATCGGCATAATTGGTCAGGCGTTGAATCTGCCACACAATTAGATTTTCCGGCTTCTGTGTTGGGTGATCTACCTTCCCGGGCTGGCCTTGCCGGTAACTATCGGCCGTGTAGATGTTCCAATCGTATTGGCCGCCGTTCCACGGCCGCCCTGGCTTGTAGCCGTAAACGCAAATTTCGACGGCGCTGCAAAAACCGGCACCGGGCGCGGCAGGCGCGGGGCATTTCTTTTGCCAAAACATAGCCTTGGTTGCGTATCCCGCCGCCTCTAATGTGTCGTTGATGAACCCGACTTGCCGATGACTGCACCAGGCCATTGCGACCGCTGGCGCGCAGCCAATAGCCAGAGCCCAGGCTTCACCCACCATGATGTTCATTGCGGGCCAGTCGGTGTCGCCCGCAAAGAAGTCGAGCCGCCTTGTGCCCCTCGGGCCAGCGTTCTTCGCCCCAGCGACTGAAACGGCATAAGGCGGGTCCGTCACCACACAATCCACCGTCCCAATCCCAGCGAGTATCTCCCGGCAGTCGCCAAGATACAGCGTGGCGGTGCCGATGTGCTCGACGCGGGTCATACCCGCACCCCCGCCTTCCCAGCCCGCGCCAACGCGCGCTTGCCGAACTGAAACCGAGGCGTGGGCTTCTCACGCTTGGGGGCTTTCCTGACCGCGACTTCCCGCTTGGCGATGAGGCTTTCGGCGCGCGCCTGATACTGCTGCGCCATGACGCGCCAGCCGGGGCGCATGGGCACGCCGATAGCGTCCAGCCCTTCGGCATAAGCGACCACGGTGGCAGCCCAGAACCAGTGATCGCCAAGCGCTTTCAACCGCGCGCCCATGCGTTTTTGGCCGTCATTCGGCGCTTCCCGGCCTTGCTTGAACTCGCACCAGATCGGCGCGAACTCCACAACGCGCACCAAGGTGTCAGGGGTGCCGTTCCGAATGCCCTGCCGCTTCTCCGCCGCGCGTTGCTTCACGCCGCCGGCAGATCGGTCGAACGCGAACATCTCATGCTCGGGGATGACGGCGGCGGCCACGAACTTGACCGCCTGCCCTTGGATGATGTGTTCGCGTTGGACCTTGGGCATGGCGTTTCCTTATCTATGCGCGGGTGGGGGATTCCGAGCGGCACCGCTCCCCCGGGCGGCATCCAAAAGCCGGGGTCCCAGCGGCCCGCCGCTCGGAATTGGTCCCGGGGTCCAAGCGGGACCGCCCCCGGGTTGCGGCAGGAACAGGGCCATGCACCCCTGCCCGCTCAGAATAGCCCCCCGGGCGCCCGACGAGCGGCACGATGCCCCCGCCTGCCGGCGCCCGGAGGTAGACACCTGCGCTCGATTCCCGTTCGCTGGCCACAGGTGTCTATTTCGTGCGAGCATATCGGCCTCCCCACCGGCCGGGCTTCTCAAGCTCCCCGGCGTCCTGGAAAGCGCGAATGATCCCGGCGACATTCGTCAACGGCATGCCGACAGCCGCCGCGATGTCGCGATATTTCACGCCCCGCTTCTGCATGCGCTTGATCGTGGCGCGTTCCTCGTCCGTGACCCGGCTCTGAGGCCCGCGCTTGTGCCACGGAATGCGGGGATCGGATTTCCGCAACTTCGCGACCGTATCGACCGCAACCCGGCGATCGCATTGGACCCGCGCCGCGATTTCCTTCGGCGGCATCCCGGCGCGGGCAAGGCGTGCGATTTCGGCAAACTGTTGGTCGGTCGGTTTCATGTCACTGCGCTCCGATCAGGACGAAGCCCAGCGTGACGATCGCGAGGAAGCCCACCGCGCACATCGACAGAATGGCCAGGATGGACACGACCGGGCAGCGCTGCCGGGGTTGTTCGGTCATGCGGCGGCGTCCGTGCGAGGGCCTGTCTCCCGGGGGTACAGGTCCTCCCGCAACTCATGGCGCGGAACGCCGGAAATCCGCTCAACGTCCAGCACCCGGGCAGCCGGAACACGCCGCCATCCGGAAATGGACTGGGTCCGAATGCCCAGCCCCTTCGCCAGTTTGGTGAGTGACCCAGCGCCACGAATGGCGCGGCGCAGTGCATCGTAATCCTTGTCCATGCCCCATGGTAGGCACACGCTACGCGGCAGGGCAAGCGGTATTTTGTAGGGCGCGCCTACCTTTCCGCTTGCGTGGTTCGTAGGGGGCGCCTACAGTGCCGCTATCAAGCCGCACAGGAGGACCCCGATGCCATACCCCGACAACTTCAACGCCGCCGCCTTCGACGCCCGCCACGGCACGGAAGCCAGTGACCGCGCTCTGGCCGCGTGCGAGGCGTGGGCGGCGCTGTATGTCGCGCATGTCGCCAAGCTCAAGGCCGGCGCGCAATCGCTGCTGGACCTGATCGACAGCGGCGAAACGCCCATTGAGCCGGTCGTGGGCTATGGGGTGACGGATGACATCCGTGACATGGTAGCGCAGTTGGCCGGCGTTGATCTGGTCGCGTTTGAGAAGCGGCTGGTCGAACACGCGATGGAGGCGGAATGATGTCCGGCACCCTCCCCGCCTGGACCGATGGGGACGATTACGTCGTCTCCGTCGACCGAGACCCGGATGCGGGTGAAATCCTGATCTGGGGCGAGCGCATGGATTACAAGCGCCTGGATTGCGTGTCCATCCCCGTCGCTGCGCTGCCGTGGTTTCTCGGGGTGCTGAACCGGATGGAGCGGGAGGCGCGGGGATGACCGACGTGACCGCCGCCCTGTCCTTCCCGCCCGACGATCCTGATGCGACGCCGCGACGGCACTGAGCATGGATGACGGACGATGATCAAATACCACCCCAACCTGATCCAAGGCTCCGATGAATGGCTTGCCGTTCGGTGTGGGTTGCTGACGGCCAGCGAAATGCGCCTCGCGGTCACGATCCCCAAGCCCGAAACGCGCATCAAGAAGGACGGCACGCCCTACAAGCAGCGGGAGATCGTGCCGGCTGATACCGACGCTTGCAGGTCCCATGTGTGGGAGCTGGCCGCGCAACGGATCACGAAATACGTCGAGCCGACCTACATCGGAGACGACATGCTTCGCGGGATGGATGACGAGATCGCGGCCCGCGCGCTCTATGAGGAAGCCTATGCGCCGGTCACGACCATGGGCTTTGTCACCAACGATCGGTGGGGGTTCACGATCGGGTGTTCCCCGGATGGTCTGGTCGGGGCCGATGGCATCCTCGAATGCAAGAGCCGCCGGCAGAAATACCAATTCGAGACGATCGCCACCCGCGCCATGCCGGATGACTACCTGTTGCAGGTCCAAACCGCGCTGCTGGTGACGGAACGCGCGTGGTGCGACTTCATCAGCTATTCCGGTGGTCAGCCCATGATCACGATCCGCGTCTATCCCGACCCGAGAATACAGGCGGCGATCGTTGATGCCGCCGCCGCATTCGAGCGGCAGATTTGCGAGCGGATCGAGCAATACAACGCAACCATGGCGTCCGGTATTCGGCTGATCCCGACCGAGCGCGCAGAACGACAGGAGATTTTCTGATGGGTGACATGACCGCCGTGATCGTGCCGAAAAGCGATCAGATCAACTATGAGGATTTGATCACCGGCCCGATCACCATCACGATTACCGGTGTGGCCGTGAAGCACGGCGCGGAACAACCGGTGTCGGTTTCGTTTGAGGGTAGCAGCAAGGTCTACCGCCCGTGCAAGTCCATGTCGAAGGTCATGGTCAAGGTATGGGGCGCCGACAGCAAGGCATTCGTCGGGCATTCCATGACACTCTACGGCGACCCCAAGGTGAAATGGGGCGGCATGGAGGTCGGGGGCATTCGCATTTCGCACATGACCGGACTTTCTAACCCAATGGCGCTTGCCCTGGCCGAGACGAAGACCAAGCGGGTCATTTATCAGGTCCAGCCGTTGAAGGTGACGAAGCCCGCACCCGAGCCGAGCAAGCCGGCCGAACAGCCCCCCACGCTCGAAACGGCGAAGACCAAGGGGCAGTTCATCGAGGCGCTGACAACCGCCCTGCGCGATGCCCCAGACCGTGCAGCGGTCGATGCCATCATCACCATGGACCGCGTGGGGAAGGGGCTGGCGTCCCTTTCGCCGGATGATAGGCTTGCCATGAACGCGAACGTCACCGCCGCGCTGGACCGCACCGCGCCGGTCACGACTGACGCCGCGCGGGCCGATGACGACGACGGCCGGCCCGGCCCGAAGGTGGGGGCGCCGGCATGAAACGCCATCCTGCGGGGACCGAACAACTGTTCATCCGCCACTACGCCAGCAGCAGGCCGGAAGATTTCCGCGCCATCCTGGCAGACGCCGGGATCGCCATCACGGATGACGCAATCTATCGGCTGGCGGCCCGGTTGGGCCTGTCCAAGAACGCGCCACGACGCGGGCCGGCTGTGGCCGGGGACTGGGAGGACCAGGTGCGAGATGCAAGCGTGGCGTTTGCTGGGCTTCCCGGGCGGCCGCAGCACGCGCGGGGAGACTAAGATGGCGTGCGTCCGAAAACAGGCGCGCATCGGTCGGTCATGGGATCGCGCCTTAGGCTCGTTTGTCATCGGCTGCTGGGCCGTCATGACGATCCCGCAAGCGGTGTTATTCGTGGCGGGCGGGGGCGGGTGGGCATTGGCATTTGCTCTCGTCTGCCCGTGGATGGTGTTCCTCACGGCGAGGGAATTAGAGATCAGATCAACCTTCTATGGGATGCGCTGAAGCCATGAGCAACCGCTACGACGTGGTCCGCATTCGGATCAACGACCCCGAACCCGAGATCATCGCGGAAGACAAATCATTCGCCGATGCAGAGGCGATCATGCATTTCGCCATCATGCGGCAGGGTGTGGACGGCCAGTATTTCAAGGTTGTTGAGAGGGACGCGCCATGACCATTGACGAAGCGCTGGCCATCGTCGCCAGCAAAGCCGCCGGCCGCACGCGATACGATGGCAGCGAGCCGTGGGCGGATGAAGTCCTTGTGGCCGAGGTTCGCCGACTGCGGGCGTTGCTCGAATGGCAGCCGATCGAGACTGCGCCGAAAGACGGGACGGAGATTGATATCTGGATTATCCCGCCGTCTCGATCGGCGCCAGGAGATTCCCCGATTTATGCCGGCGCCCACGCGCACCGAATACCAAACGCTCGCCCATGTTACGGTCGCGCGTGGCAAGACGATTGCGGTCGGACTGTAACCGGTATCCGGAGATTAGACGGCACTCTATACCCTGATGACACGTCAGATCGCGCCACCCGCGCCACCCACTGGCGCCCGATCGTGGGGCCGGGAGAGGTGGGATGAGCCAAACCAAAACCATCAGTTATTGGCATGGCTGTTCTGGGCCATTCTCGCCACAGCACAGCATCCAAGCTGGGTGGATGACGACAGTGTGGGAAAAGCGGCGAGGCAAATGGATCGTTGCGTCGGCTACACTATCCCGCATCATCGGCTATCAATTCACCGATGGCCTCCCGCCGCAGCCAATCATGGGCGCCTCTGAACTATATCGTTCGGAAGGTGGGTCATGACCCCCGACGAATACGAAGCCCTCGCCCGCCGCGTCGAGACGGAGGAGCCCAGGGAGGAACTGCGCGCCGCCGTGCTGGCCGCGATCGGATCGGAAGCGGAGCCGGCCAACGCGCCGGACCCGCTGTGGTCTTTGGATGATGCGAATCGGATGCGGCCATATCGTTGGCAACTGCATTCGTTGATCCGGCTGGTGTCGGAAGCAGCTTGTGCTGTCATTCTGGCTCGACCGGAGGCAACGCCTAGCGTCCCAATAACCGGCATTGTGCGCGCCTACGCGCGCGGCTACGCCCCCACCGAAGCCCGCGCCAGGACGGCGGCGGCGCTTCGGGCGATGGCCGTGGATTCGAGGGAGATGGAGCCGTGACAAAGAAGACAGGACAGCAGAAACAGAACATCTCACCAGCGTTCAAGAAGGACTTTCCGGACCACGCCAAACGAGCGGAAGATATGGGAGTGTCTGTGCGACTAAGCTCCGGTTCCCGGCGTGGGCAGTCGAGAGCCTATTGGATTGAAGGGAATTACCAAGTAACTGGATTCCTGACGCGGGTCCTCAAGGACAAAACCGTCGTCCCCTGGACGGATGCAGATTCCAACCGATACATCGGGGAAGTCCTCGACAAGATAGAGGCTGGCCGCCGGACTGCATTGATGCAAACCATACCAGAGCGGTTTGAGGCCGTGATGGTCGACGCCATGAAGGCATGGCCCCCGATCGGCATGATCGGCACGCACGCGCCGCACACCGGGGATAGCGTCGCATTCTGCGACTGGCACTCGTCCGGTCGGTGCATTTGCGTCGTGACACTGCGCGATATCGGCAGATTTGAAACGGAGTTTGTCACTAAAGATCAGGCTGAATCGGCGATTTTGATCGCATACGAGGCGTGGCTGCGGCGATACGCTGCGAACGTGCGCGGGGGTGCGGAATGATTACTCCCATCCTGACCACACTTGCCGCCGCCCCGCCTGAGCGACGCTGCGGCACCTGCTGCCATTGGGCGGCGGAGGTCTGGGCATGACCGACCTGCCCCCCCCCAAACGCCCCGGCCCGCGCCCGAAAGACGAGCGCATGACGCCCACGCAGCGCGCCCGCCGGATCGCGATCCTGCTGCGCCTGTGGCCACGTCAGATGCCCGTC
>Ga0208005_1000331_pt1 | contig 18357 bp, 23 predicted proteins | sample DEB19_08_DNA_3_FD_184530 | JGI IMG/M metagenome (GOLD analysis project Ga0208005, IMG submission 184530) | Aqueous microbial communities from the Delaware River and Bay under freshwater to marine salinity gradient to study organic matter... | ecosystem: Environmental > Aquatic > Marine > Coastal... | reverse complement strand
CTGCCAATGCTACAAAAGTGATACAAATTAATAGCGATGTTACGGCAAATGGCACTTTAGCTGCTGCGGTGACAAAAGCTATAAATATAGATAGTACACTAAATGCAAATGCTACTTTAGTTGGTGATGCTTTGGTGAGCAAAACATTAATAAGTACACTAAATGCAAATGCTACGACATCGGCTGCTGTTGATGTTGTAACACAAGGTTCTGTTAGTGTTGATGCTGCATTGAATGCATTAGGCACTGTTGCGGCTGAAATTAAACGTACAGTTACATTAGTAAGTAGTTCAAGTACCAGTGCATCAACTGTATTAAATGCTACACTTACCAAAGTGATTGAGGCAAGTGTTAGTGCAACGGCTAACACACAAAGTGCTGCACAGTTAACCATACCAGTTAACGCAGCTGCAAATGCTACGGCTAACACATCGGCAAATGCTACATTATCATACACAGTTAATGCCGAGTTAAACGCTACGGCACAGACAACAGTTGATGCACAAATAACAAGGATTATCTCTGCAGAAATGACTGCAACTGCACAGACAAGCGTTGAGGCTGGTGTTGGTGTTACATTTGTTTCATCGCTAATGGCTGCTGGTTCTGTAACAAATGCTGAATTGTTTAGAACGGCAACGCTTGAAAGTTCGGTAACTGCAAATGGCACAACCGCTGCGGCAATTACAACGGCTAAGAATATTGTGGCAAGTGTAAGCGGAGCGGCAACGGTGACAAATGCGACATTAACTGCGGCTGCGCCTACGGTGACCGTTGAATACCTTGTAATTGCTGGTGGTGGTAGTGGCGCAGGTCAAATAGGTGGTGGCGGAGGTGCTGGTGGTTATCGTTCAAGTGTATCTGGTGAATTAACTGGAGGTGGAGGAAGTGCGGAGTCTTTATTAACTTTAACAAAAGGTAACACATACACAATTACGGTTGGAGATGGTGGAGTAGCAAGAACAACTGCTGATAGTGGAGATGATGGCAATAATTCAAGTATAAGTGGTACTGGAATAACTACAATTACTGCTGTTGGTGGTGGTGGTGGTGGTAGATGGGCAGATGGTAATGGCAGAACTGGTGGTTCTGGTGGTGGCGCTTCACCAAGAAATACAATTGGTGCAACTGGCGGCTCTGCATCTTCAAGTCCTGTTCAAGGATTTAAGGGTGGTGATTCAGGAACAACAAATTATAGTGGCACAGCAACTGCAAATGGCGGTGGTGGTGCTGGTCAAGCTGGTTCTGGCGGTAATCATCAAACAACTGCATATAAAGGTGGTGATGGTATATCTTCATCAATAACTGGCACATCATTAACTCGTGCTGGTGGTGGTGGTGGTGGTAATTATAATTCTGGTTCAACTGCTATTACTGGCGGTGCTGGTGGTGCTGGTGGCGGAGGTGGTGGTGGTGCAAAAAATGAATCAAATGCTGGTACAGGAGGTGCAGGTGGTTCAAATGGTGGTAATGCTGGTACTTTAAATAATGGTGGTGCTGGTGGTGTAAATACTGGTGGAGGCGGTGGTGGTGCGGTTAGTGTTCAATCTGGTTCAACATCTGGTGCTGGTGGCAAAGGGGTTGTAATTATTCGTTCAACTGTTGACATTGCTAATTCAGCCGATTATAGCGGTGGTACAAGGTCAATAAGTGGCATATACTTTATTTTTACCTTTAATGGTTCTGGTTCAATAAAGTTTAGTTAATATGGGTACATTTGTAAAATTAAATAATGATAATTTTGTAATACAAGGAGTATCTCTTATAAATGAGATATTTACTATTAATGGTATAGAAGACGAACAAATTGGTGTTGATTTTTTAAATAAAATATATCAAACAAATGATGTTTGGAAAAAAACATCATACAATACAATAGGAGGAATTTATTATAATAATGGAGTACCAGACATTGACCAAAATAAAGCGTTTAGAAAAAATCATGCTGGAATAGGCTATTATTACGATAGCATTAGGGATGCTTTTATTCCTCCAAAACCTTTTCCATCATGGAAATTAGACGAATTTAGTTGCTTATGGCAATCGCCAATACCTTATCCAAATGATGGTAAGTTATATCAATGGAATGAGGAAACAGGCAACTGGGAAGAAATAAACCTAACACGATGAAAATAGCAATTTTTACAAACATCAACTCTCCTGCTACCGACTTTTACCGGACAGTTGGCTGCTATGCCTACATGGGGCATGATATAAGATACCTTGCCATTGAAAGTGCAAAGTGGTATGAATTAATGGATGTTGATGTAGTAGTGGCTAAATCTCCGAATGGTATGGCTTACTTTGAAATGCTAAGAGAATGTAAAAGGATGGGCAAAAAGATTATTATTGACCATGACGATAATCTGCACGAAACAACACGCACTAATCCTGCACATATTGGATTAAGCCATGAGGCAATGCGTAAAACGGTTGAGGATTGTTTTAAGTTTGCTAACCACATTATTTATTCTACTCATGCCTTGCAAAAGTATTATATGCCATATCACAAAGGCATTGCAAGCACAGTTATAAATAATGGATGGAATCCAATCATACAGCCATTTATGCCAGTGCCTAAGATAGAAGATAAGATAAGATTTATTTGGAGAGGCTCCATGCATCACTTAGATGACATAGGTAGTATAGCAAGTTATATAAATGAGTTAGCGGAAGATGAAAGCTGCGATGTTGCCATGCTTGGCATACAAGATTTTATTATGGCTCACTTGTTTCCAAAGGTAAAAACAAAGGAATGGAATAGTAGTCTATTTGGCTACTTTGAAACATTAAACAATAGCCAATGTCACTACGGCTTATTTCCGTTACTCAAAAACAATTTTAACTTTGCAAAGAGTAATATATTTGCCATTGAAATGTTAGTAGCTGGCGGAGTAACGATTGCGCCAAAGGGAATACCAGAGTACAACATTCCAGGTGTAATAAAGTATGAGAAGTTTGGCGATGTTATGGAGGCAATTAAAAACAAGGACTTTGACAGAGAGGCGATAGTGAAGGAGGGAAGAGAGTATTTAAACGATGTGCTTAGAGTGGATAAGCAGAACAAAAAAAGAGAACTAATTTTAAATAATTTAAACTAATAAACTATGGCGGCTTTTTCAAATTATTTGGAAGACCAAATAACAGGATGGATTGCAGGAACTGCTTTTGCAACTGCTCCAACTGCTACTTTTGTACAGTTGTATAATGGTGATCCAACAGACGCAGGATCCGGTGGTACTGCTCTTTTTACAAGATACCAAGTTGCATCTGGTGCAGGTTCTTGGACAAGAGGTACAGGAGGAAATGGTACAATTACGAATGCATCTGCTTTTACTATTACATCAAGTGCAACAGCTACTGCATCTGCTACTCACGTTGCGGTATGGGATGCATCTGCAGCTGGTAATTTACTTTTTTATGGTGCTTTGACAACTGCTAAAACAATTGCATCTGGTGATGAGGTTAAGTTTAACACAAGTGCTTTAACGCTAACAGTTGCTTAAATAATAGGAGAATGCTTATGTGTTCTCCTATTTAAATTTTTACAATGACTTATATCACGCAGAGCCAAATATCAAGGTTAAAAAGAGCAAGTGGAATAGGTGCTAAGACAAGAGGTATTTTTGCTAATGGCCTAGCTGAAACTGTTATAGAACTTAATGATATATTAAGTAAAATAACCATTGATAAAAGGATGGATGTTATTAATGCTGGAATGCCTGCTGCAATAAATGTATATAAGTCTCTTATTCCTATATCTAAAAAAGAACATAAAATAAGTACGTTTGCTAAAGGTGTAGGAAAGTCTGGAGGTAATGCTGATTATAGATATATAGTTAAGCCTGGTAACCTTCAAAGATCAATAAAAGGTTTAAGCCAATTATTAAAAAAATACAAGTGGAATAGTGGAGCAATTGGTCCTCATTATTTAGCACAACCAATAGGTTCTACTTTAAATAGTGAACAAAAATACGATGGCTTTTACGCTCACATGGTTTACGGCTCTGCCAAAGCATGGAGGCAAAAAATAGTTTTAAAAGCAAAAAACATGTCTGCATCTGTTGTTTATCCTAAGATGGTAGCAGAGGCAAAAGAAGTAGTTAAGATGTATCCTAAAAAGTTTTGGGAATGATAGGAAAAGTAATATATGGAAGGTTAAGTGCAGAACCTACAGTTATAGCGATTGTTGGGCAAAAAATATATCCTGATTTAACACCTCAGGATGTGCAATATCCTTTCTGTGTTTATACTATCGTAAACTCTCTCCCAGTTGATTACAAGGATGGACAAAGTAACTTAGAGGAAGTGCAATTTCAAATTGATTGCTATACTCAAAGCTATGATACTACGCAAGAACTCGCAAACAACATAAGAAATAGCCTTGATAGGTTTGTAGGGACTGTAAATGGAGTTGAAGTGCAAACCATTAAATATATGTCCAGCGATTCACAGGTATATAATCCTACGCTAAATGTATATTGGATGTCAGTTGATTTTATGGCAAGAATGAAAAGATAATTATGAAACTAAGATTAATAAAACCATGGAACGGTAAGCCAGTAGGCGCAACAGGTGTATTCCTTTCCGACTTTGGCAAGCAACTTATTGCCGATGGCATTGCAGAACATCTTGATGATGATTTTGTGGTAGAACAAATGCCTGAAAAGAAAACACAAGAAGCACCTCAACCTATTTATGTTCCTGTGCCTATGCCCATGGAATATTTTCAGGATGAGAATGAATTGGAAAAAATTGATGTTAATATAGATTTGTCAAAAGCTAAAAAATAATAAAATGGCAACAACTGGAATAATTAATGGTACGTTGATGCGACTATACAAAGATAGCACTGCTATCGGTTACGCGACATCCTGCCAAATGAACATCACTGCAGCTATGCGTGAAATCTTAACCAAAGATAGCGCAAGCGGTGGATGGAGAGAAGTTAAAAAAGGTCAGCTTTCAGGCACTTTGTCAACGGAGGCATTGTATGCTGGTCCTGGTGACTCTTCTACAAATTACTTGTTTGATGATCTTTTTACAGATTTGATAAGTGGAACTGCTCTAACTATTAAGTTTACTACTGATGTTAGCGGTGATAACGTGTTTACAATGTCTGCCATCTGTACATCATTGGATTTAAACGCAGCCGTAGAGGAAAATACAAGCTACTCAGCTTCGTTTGAAGTTACTGGTGCAATTACAAAGTCAGTTAAATCTTAGAATTAAAAATTACCTAAAATGAAAACAATAAAAATAGCTGAAGCGGACATTCCAGTAAAGTTTGGTATGTTCGTTTTAGGTACATTTTTAAGGGAGAGGAATCTTAAGCTAAGTGACCTCTCCCAACTTGGCGAAGACCTCTTATTTGCGCTTGAACTTGCCTTTGCCGGTGTGCAGGCTGGATACAAAGCAAAAGGAGAGAAATGTCCATATACTTTAGAAAAGTTTTGCGACTTAGTAGACTTGGACAAGGGAGGTATAAATAGGATAACGGAGCTGATAACAAATGAGATTTCAGTTCCTGAAGATCCGGAAAGAAAAAACGAGATAGCGGAGGCGGTGAGTTAACACTGGAGTATATCGAACGATTTTGCTTTGGAGTCTTAAGATTTCCACCTCCGCAATTTTATGAAATGACATTAAGAGAGGTTATTATAGCCATGCAAGGTTATAATAATCAATTTGAAATAGAGCAGCAATTTGAGTGGGAAAGAACCAGATGGCAAACAACACTTTTATTAAATGTTCATACGGCAAAAGGCAAATCAATTAAGCCAAAAGATTTGATTGAATTTCCTTGGGAGAATGATAATGCTAAACCAATAAAACGAAGTTTAACAGAAATTGATAAATCAATTTTTGAAAAATGGGATAAAGAGTAATAATGGCAAATGCAGCACAGTTAAATCTTAAACTTGGAATAGATGTTTCCAACCTTTCCAGAGAACTGGGCAAGGTGGAAAGTCGCATGGCTAAGTTTGGCTCACAAATGCAATCTATAGGCAGCACCATGACGCAGTCTATTACACTGCCATTGATTGGTGTTGGCGCAGCTTCATTAAAGGCATTTGCTGACATGGAGAAGCTGGAAAATGGATTAATTGCCATAATGGGTAGTAGCGAAGGAGCAAAAGAGGAGTTAGATAAATTAAGGAAAGTTGCCGAGAATCCTGGTCTTGCTTTACCTGAAGTTGTTAAGGCTTCGGCTTCTTTGCAAAGTGTAGGAATGAGTGCCGATGCTGCTCGCGAAACTATAACGCAATTTGGAAATGCAGTTGCGAGGTCAGGAGGAGGAGCAGAACAGTTTAGCGGTGTAACATTGGCTTTAAGTCAGATAAGTGCAGTTGGTAAAGTGACTCAGGAAGACCTTAATCAGATTAAAGAAAGACTGCCAGAGTTTGCGCGTGTAATGAAAGAGGAATTTGGCACAGTTACTGCAGAAGGTATAAGGGCAATAGGTGTAAGTAGCGAGGAATTTATTACGCGATCCGTATCTGCCTTAAGTAAGTTGGAAAGGGCGCAAGGAGGGTTAGGGAATACGTTTGATAATTTAAAGGATAATGTAACGGCATCTCTTGCGGAATTTGGCAAGGCTATAAATGAATCATTAAATTTACAAGCCGTTGCAGAAAGTTTAAGCAAATATATACAAGCATTAGTAGATGGATTTAAGGCGCTTAATCCAGAGACGCAAGGCTTCATAGTTAAGGCTGCTTTAGTGGCTGCATCTATAGGACCTATTATTTTTATTGTAGGAAAATTAATAAGCACATACGGTGCTTTAGTTGGTGCTACTAAGTTTGTGGTGCAAGGAATAGGTAATATAAGTAAAGCATTTACCTATTTAGCAGCTAACCCAATGATTTTAGTAGTCACCGCATCAATTGCTGCGCTTGGTGCGATTGCCTTATATGTATATGATAATTGGCAAGCATTTACTGATAGGTTTAAAAATATATGGATAAATATTAAAAATAGCGTGATGTCAGGTGTGGCATCAGTTTTAAAAAGTATAGATAATTTACAAAAATCTCTTGGATTAAAATTATTTAATCTTGATGGATTAACCGAATATCAAAAAGAGCAAAGAATTGTTGCTACTGAATTTAAAAGTATTGGAGAAACGGTTGATAGTTTAAAAGGTAAACTTGCTTCATTGTTTACTACTGGTGCAAAAGCAAGTGGAGGAGGAGGTAGTATTATTTCTACTGGCACAACAAATGCAGGTTCTACTGGTGGAGGTGGCGGTGGTGGTGCAGTAGGCTCAAGAGGTTCAATGGATGCAACAAATTTATTGCCTACCTTAAATTTATTGCCTGATCAATTAAAAAGTGCAACTGCTGAAACAGAGAGATTAACACAAAATACAAACGCATTTAAAGATGCTCAAATAGCAGCTGGTAATGCAGTGCAAGTTACAGATGAAAAAATAAATTTATTAAAAGATTCTTTTGCAAGATTAAATGAAGGTTTAAAAACAATAGTTGATAGCACATTAAACGATTTAGCCATTGGCTTTGGCGAGCAGTTAGGCAATGCTTTATCTGGTGCAGGATTTAGTATTAAAGCTTTAATTACTCCAATGGCTGATGCTTTAGCACAGTTTGGAAAGTTAGCTATACAAACAGGTATAACTGCTGCTGGTATTAAATTAGCATTAAAGCCTCCAATTAATCCTGCGGTTGCTATTGCAGGTGGTATTGCCCTTGTAGCTTTGTCAAGTTTAGTTAAAAGTAAAATGCCTGCACTTGCAGAAGGCGGATTGGCAACTGGTCCAACAATGGCATTAGTAGGAGATAATCGAAACGCAAGGGTTGACCCTGAAGTGATTGCACCTCTATCTAAGCTAAAATCAATGCTTGGTGACATGGGAAGCAGTGGTGGAGTATTAGAGACAAGGATAAGTGGAAATGATTTAATTATATTATTGAATAGGTCGCAAAAGACTTTAAATAGAGTTCAGTAATGGCTATAAGGTATCAAACGACTGTTTACAACGAGAAGAAAAGGAAGATAACTATATCTATTAAAGATAAAGATTATTCTGGTGCAGTCGGTTCTTTTGATACTACAAATATTGCATTGCAATATGATTCCCAAAGCAAACAAGGAGAAGAAAGATTTACACCTATTATTGGCTCAAAATTTACATTACAATTATTAATAAATAGTCAGGCATTACAAACATTAATGACTGATATAGGTTTGGCAGTTGAAGGTAGATTTACAATACAAGTAAGCGCATACAAAGCAGATAACACAACGATTGCTTATAATTGGTATGGTTATATAGTTACAGATTTAATTGAGTTTGAAGATGTACCTGTTGAACTTGGTTTTATTGCAAGCATCCAGGCGATTGATGGCATTGGATGGCTAAAAACTTTATTATACAAAAGTGAAGTAGGTCCATATCTTGGTCAAGATACAGTGGTGCAGCATATTTTAAACTGTCTTAATCAATTGGATTTTGTACAAAGTGAATTAGTAGCAAATGATTTGCCAGTGTTACATACAATATTTAATTGGCATGAGGATAGTATAACATATTCTACAAACAATGATTTTGCTTTAAAAACTGCTATACAACACAGAGCATTTTATCATACGGATACAAAAGGTAATTATATTTATAAAAGTTGCTATGATGTGCTTAATATTATTTGTCAGGCATTAGGTGCAAGATTAATATTTAGCGGATCACAATATTGGTTTATACAAGTTAATGAATATTATAATTCTCCGAAAACACACAGATACTTTAAGTATAAAGCATTAGGTAATCAAGTTAGTGGCACATTTACAGATGATTTTACATTATTAAATTTACAAAACGATTTAAGTACAAGTAAATTATTAAGACTATCTGGTGGTAGATGGTCATATTATTCAGCTTTAAAAAATACTATATTAAGATATAATCATAATGCCAAGCGTAATTTAATGGCTGGGGTTGTGTATAATTATCAAACAAATAATGATGGAACAACGGTTCAAACAGGAACTTTAGACGCAACAAGTCCAGAGGCAAAGTTATCATACACTGGTATTTTATATCAGCGTTCACTTAGCACTGCGGGCCCTGGCTTTGTTCCTCATATGTTTGTCTATGCCGTTAAAGTTGCATCTATTATTGATGCTATTCCTTTACAAACATTTAGTCCAAGTGATTGGACATTTGGTAGCGGTTGGACAGAATTAAGCGGCAAATTATTTGCCTCTGCGGCAAGTGGTACTGCTCAATATGATACGGAAAGTATAATTAGCGGTAAATATTATTACGTTAAAATAAAAGTAGAATTAACAAGTGGAGAATTAAGATTACGATTAGGTGGAGTTACTAAAATTATTACATCGTCTGGTGATTATGATTATAAAATATATACTACCTCTACTCAAAAATTTATATTAGATTCTATATCTACACCAAAAGTCACTGCAACAATTACAAGTTTGCAAGTAAAAAAAGAAAGCAAATATTTAAAGAGAAATATAAATTTTACAAATGGATTTAATTTTCAATTTACGGCTGCAACGTGGGAAACATCATTTTATGAATGGGAGTTTAATACTGATGTTATTACGCAGGATGGAACAGAAATTATAAATAAAACTATTTCATTTGACACTTTAGCTATTCCAGAGACAGGAGAGTATATTTGGGAGATGCGATTGAAAGAGGTTAGAGATGAAAGTGGTACAGATATAAAAGCAGATTATACTATTGAATATTATTTAACAAACAATTATTTAGAGTTCATTCCAGATGGTACTTTACAAGGTCAATCGGATATAAAAGAGTTTGGTAACGATAACGATGATAAATCAAGTGTTAGCTACGATGTTGACACCTATTTAGGAGATGGTCCTTCTGCCACTACAACTGGCGCATTGAGAGTGCTAAATGCAAGCGGAGAATATGTAATAAGCGATGGTTGGAAGTTTGGTAATATAGGATCGGCTAAACCTATTAGCCAGTTATTAATTAATGAGGTTATTAAAGGTCAGTTAACTCCAAGATTGCGCATGGTTGATATGCCATTTCAAAATCTTAGTTTAGATCAGCCTTATCTTCCACATTTAGCAATAGAATATTCATCTGGTTATTACGTTTTTGAGAGAGGTAGTTACGACCTTAACACTGATATTTGGAATGGTGATTTTTATAAAATAGAATACTAATGCCCAGTTATACAGAGAGAGTAATTTTGTCTAAGCCAAACGACTTTAATAACATTCCAAATAACGCTGGAAGTGGAGGAGTAGTAAGCAGCAATGTGACTGAAACAATAAATAACGTAACAGTTAACGGCAGTAATATTTCTATTTTTAATCAAGAATTTCTTGATACAACATCTGCTATATTAACATGGACACAAAATAATAATAAGTTACCTACTACAAATATATTAGCTGCTATTCACGTTTACCAAAACGGTCAGAAATTAGTAGATTCACAATATACCATTACTCAACCAAACACAATTACAATAGATAGTAATACGCATTACGATGGTTCAAATTATATTATTTTTGCAATAATTATAAACTAATGGAAGAAATTAAAGCACCTAAGAAAGAAAGAAAGTTTTTAAAATCCATTGGTCGCATTGCTGGTGTTTTAGCGCAAGAACTTGTACTTGGTTTAGGAAGAAAATACATAGGTAAAATGATAAACAAAATTAAGATTCCAAAGAAAAGAGAAACGCTATCCTTTCTCCTCCTCCTTTCCTGCACCTTTGCCTTTGCCCAGTATCCAGTAACGGGGAACAAACAGAGACTTGGTTATCAGACTACGGGAGATGGTCTTGTTTTTAGGGGAAGGTCAAACGATACAACGGCTTTAAAACCTTCTACTATTAATAATGCTTACCATTTATTTGATACAGTAAACAATGTCTTATTTAGCTATATTAAGACTAAAGGAGGATGGCAGTTTAATAATTCAGACACGGTAATTATTCAAGGTGCAACAATGCCATTTGATTCTATTACCTTTAATACGGCAAAGGATGGTACTGTAGGAGTGGGCGAAGTAGAATACAATGATTCGCAAGGCTCTTTGATTCAAGGCTTAAAAGGTGGCAATGTGACCAATGTAATAGGGCAGCAATTACACCAAAGAGTAAGCAATGTTACTGGGTCAACATTATCTAAGGGTACTGCGGTTTATTTGTCAGGTAGCCAGGGAAATAGAATAACGGCAGCCAAGGCACTTGCAACAAGCGATCCAACATCGGCAAATACATTTGGCATTGTTGCGGAAAGCATAGCAGACAATGCAAGTGGCTATGTCATTACAGAAGGATTAATTACAGGAATAAATACATCAGGATTAACAGAAGATTCTGCCGTTTACTTATCTCCAACAGTTGCAGGAGGATTAACATCAACCAAGCCACAAGCACCTAATCACGGTGTTTATATCGGTGTGTGTGTTAAAACTAATGCTGGTTCAGGAGAATTATTTGTTAAAATAAAAAATGGTTTAGAATTAGATGAATTGCATGATGTGTTAATTACATCGCCTGCAAGTAATGCAAGTTTGTATTATAAAAGTAGTGAAGGTATTTGGCGAGACACAACTGCAGCACTTTTGGTAAGCGATACATCTTCCATGCTTACAAATTATTTACGTTCAGGTGTTGCAGCTTCGACATATCAAACAAAGTTAAATGGCACTGGTTTTGTAAAAGCAAGCGGTACAACCATAACTTATGATAATTCAACTTATCTTACATCCTCAACTGGTGTTACCACTTTTTCAGCAGGTACTACTGGCTTTACACCATCCTCTGCTACATCTGGCGCAGTGACATTGGCTGGCACATTAGCAATTGCCAACGGTGGTACAGGTGCTACATCAGCATCGGCTGCAAGGACTGCTTTAGGCGCAACGGTGCGAGGTGCAAATACTTTTACTTTAACAGATATAGGAGCAATTTCATTTTTACGATACAATGCAGATAACACGGTTAGCCAAAGGGCAGCCGATGGAATGCGTAGTGATTTGGGAGGTACAACAATAGGACAATCAATGTTTACATTAACTAATCCTTCTGCTATTACTTTCCCAAGGTTTAACGCTGATAATACGGTGAGCGCATTAAGTGCTACAGATTTTAGAACTGCTATTGGCGCAGGGACAGGTAATGGAAATGGAACGGTTACAAGTGTTACGGCTGGAAGTCCTGCAAATGGATTAAGCGTTGCATCAACGACAACAACACCAGTAATTTCTATGGCTCTTGCAGGAAGTGCTACAACTGGAGTAGTTAGTGCAACAACGCAAACATTTGGAGGTACTAAAACATTTGCAGGAGATATAAATGGTAGTTCAGCTTTAAATGTTACTGGTTTTAGCACATTAACAGGCGGTGCAAGTGTAGGTACAATGGCTACAACATCATCTTTAACTCATATTCTTGGTGTGAATAGTAGTAATGCAATTGGTGAAATAGCTTTAGGTAGTGGTTTTAGTTTATCAAGCGGTACTTTAAATTTAGGAGGATTTACATTAGTTAGCTTAGATTTTCCAAGCACAAGCGCGCAAAGTTCAAGTGATTTAACTGTATCTTATACAGGTGCTGCTACATCGCATCCAGTTATTTTAGCAGTACCTGATGGTTCTGCCCCTGCAAATACTAATTATACTGCTTGGGTATCAGCTACTAATACAGTTAAAGTTAGATTTAACAATTATAGTAGTGCCTCCGTAAATCCTTCTTCTGGCACTTTTACAATATTTGTCTTAAACTTATAACATGAAATCAATAATACTAAAGCTATTCTACCAAGGCTATGAGTTCATTGCCTTCTCTTTATGCTGCGGCTGGATTGCCTCGTTTTTCATACCAATAAAAGGTTTCCTTTTATTTACAGTTGCCGTTGTTTTTGCAGACACGATTACAGGTGTCAAGGCGGCAAAGAAGAAACAAGAAATAATAAGTAGCAAAGGTCTATATCGCACAACAGAGAAAATAGTTGTTTACTTTGTTGCTATCCTCATATTTGAGGCAGCTAAAAATACTTTTTCAATTCCATTTCCAATCACATACATGGTAGCAATGATGATTTCTGCAACTGAATTATTTTCGGTCGCTGAGAACATAAAGAGAATTACTGGAGTTGAATTAGGTACTCTAATTACAAGATTTTTCAGACGTTAAAAATTAATAAAATGATTGAAACAAATTTAAAAAGTGCGTTAAAAAACGCAGACACAGTTAAATCACCAATAGGTGATATTGCTTGTTATAGTATGAATTTCGCAGAACTTGCAAGCGAGGTAAATGTCTTTATGGAAGGAAATAAAGTTAAGTTTACATGGCGAGAGTATATTAAATTGGCTCAAATAATTTGGGACAAAATCAAAGAGACAAGCAAAGAATGTGCTGGCAAAGAGATAGAAGTTCAATTACCAGCAAAACTTGGACTTATTTCTGCAGCTTTTGCTTTAATAGGCTTTAAATTATAGGCGCAGAAAGATTCGCTACCTTAGTGCCGAGGGGATAGGATGTATTTCTATCCCCTTTAAAATAAACAAACATGAAACTTAACAAGATATTTCCGAACACGCATGAATTTAAAGATTATCAAGTTTACGGCAAAGAACGATGGATGCTTTTTATATCCGATGTTCACCTTGATTCTGTCCATTGTGACCGTGACAAATTAAAGCAGCACTTAGATTTAGCACTTAAACGCAATGCTCCAGTATTTATCTTCGGTGATTTACTGGATTTGATGCAAGGCAAGTATGACCCGCGTAGTAATAAAGGTGACCTTAATCCTAAATACAATTCTTCAAAGTATATTGATGAGGTCATTAACGATGTTGTAGATTTTCTTACACCGTACAAAGATGTACTTGCTTTCTATTCACCAGGCAACCATGAAACATCGGTTGAAAGAAGGATAGAGTATGGAATTGCGGATAAGATAGCTTATAAACTTGATATTTCTAAAGGCAATTATTCAGGATATATTTATTGTCGGTTTTTTGGTTATTTGGAAGAAACTGGTTCTATGCCCCTTATTATTGGTTTCCATCACGGATTTGGAGGCGGAGGACCAGTAACGCGCGATGTGATAAATACAAATAGAAAAGCGGTTTATTTGCCTGATTGCAATGTAATTATCTCTGGACACACTCATGACAGATGGATAGTTCCAATCACACGGCAAAGGTTATCAAGGTATAAAGAATATGTTGATCAGCAATGGCACATTAAAACAGGTACTTACCAAAACGCTCCAACAGAGTTTAACGGCTATGTTGTAGAGAAGGGTTTAGCACCTAAAGCTGGTGGTGGCATATGGATGAATTACACGATAGATAGTACAAAATCCTTAGTTTACAATTTTCAATTTGCAGAATGAAACCAAACGAATTTTTAATATGCCTTGATGCCGGGCATGGTGGCATTAGTAAGGGTACAGGTCCTGAAAAATATGTCACCTATCCATCTAAATGCTATCAACACAGAGTAGGGAAATTTCATTCCTATGGCTGGTTTTTTGAGGGAGTGTTTAATCGCTCATTAGCTAACTATTTAGAGCAGTACCTTATTGATTATGGCTTTCAAGTAAAAAAGATTTATGAGCCAGTCACAGATACATCTTTAAATAAACGCTGCCAACTTGCCAACTCTTACGCTTCTATGGCTCAGCACTCCATCTTAGTATCCATTCATGGCAATGCTGCAACTCCGACTGCTAGAGGATGGGAGATATTTACATCCCCAGGACAAACTAAATCGGATCTCCTTGCAACTTGCATTGGTGACCAAGTGCGTACTGCCACTCCTGGCTGGGTGCATAGAGCGGATTACATTGATGGTGATTTGGACAGAGAGGCAAGGTTTACGATGCTTACTGGGATAACAATGCCAGCAGTATTATCTGAAAATGGTTTCTTTACTAATTACAACGATGCTTGTTTGATGATTGATAATAGTTGGCAGCAAAGCATTGCCAAGGCTCACGCAAAAGGAATATTAGATTATGCAGTTCAGCAAGGTGTGGTATGGGAATAAAAAAAGGCGCAAGTTTTGCTCCTGCGCCTCAAAACACCTTTTTAAACACTCACAAACATTAATTAACAACTATCTTAACCATTATTTTATTCAATAATCTAACTGCCGATTCTTTTACATCTTCCTTTTCACCATTCATTTTTGTTATCTGCCACAGCAAAGATACCATTCTTTCTGGATTCATGTACTCATAATATTTTCTATTATTTTCATCCAGGCTATTGTAAAAAGATACAAGCGTAGCTGCTGAAGATACAACATTGTTTGTCTTAATTGGTTTAGGATATTTTGTTACCATAGCTTCACAAAGTGCTATTTGTTTTTTGTCTAAACCATAATTTTTAGTTGCCATTTGTTCCTATTTTTAAGAGTGATAATTTTGTTTTTTCTTGTTTCATTCTTTGCTCAATAATTCCCATAAACCATTTGTCTTGGTGTCTGCGATCTTTCATTGATTCTGTAAAATAAATTTGTTGTAGATTATGTAATCTTTTTCTAATTACTTTTTCCTGTATCATTTGAAATAGGCTTTTGCAATCAACGCTAATTGAAATGCGTCAATTTCATCTTGAGATAATTTTTTATTTCCGGTCAATTCAAGCTTCATCCCTTTAATTACAGACATAGCATAATCTAATGTCCATTTGCTACCTTTGTCTTGTGGTGATATTCCTTTTACAGTGTGTCCGTATAATTCTAACCAATCAATAGTAAATCGGCTTGCGCCTTGGTTCATGCCTACATTGCGGCTTATTTTTGTTCGTGATCTGCCATCTACATATTTTCTAAAGGTAATATTTTGTAGGGATGAATCCTCCACCACCACCACAATATCAGTTGCCCAGGTTAATGCATCTTTTGCCCAGTCAGCAAGTTTTTTATATTTGCCAAAATAAACTTTATCCTCATCAATAATACACACTGCAAAACCGTTAAGCCTCATTGAAGGATCAATCCCTACATATTTTTTTACCATTGTACTTTCTTTTTTATAAAGTTTTTTCTCGTATACCTGACAAGAAATTTCAACATATCAACGTAATCCATAGTCTTACCTTTATAAGTCCATAACTGCGTCTTTTTATTATACTTTAAAGTTTGCGTGCCATAGGTCATAAATAAATCATTATCACTAACTGGCAATGTGTATCCATCCCAAAAGTTCCATGAAGACAGGAAATCAGTTGTAATAGTGTCAATATAATGCTTATCCTCGTGCCTATCGTAGTAAGTTCTTTCTAATTTATCTCCTCCTATCTTTTCAACGCTCATCCAGTTAAATGCCATGAAATGGTTGCTTTGTGCTGGTAAATAGCCAACTGCCAAGATAAAGCAAACGGCCATTGTAAATTTTATCGGCTGTGTGCTGCTGATGTTTGTTGTAGTGGTTTCCCTTACAACTCTCCTTCTCCTTGCCCTTGGCTCTTTTACGCCAATGCCGTAGGCTTCTATGCCTTTCTCAATGAATTGTATTTCTAATACATAGCCAAAGCAGATTATCGCTCCAATGAAGAAAAACATTGCCCAGAATTCTGCGCCAGTTGTTTGTCCTTGGATACTAAACCATAACTCTAACAATGCTATGACTGTGGCAATGGCTGCAACACGCGGAGGATATTTGCTGCGCTTGTCGGATGGGTTAAGGAAATCAATGAACACAACGGCAAATCTGCCAAACTGGAGCATAAGAGATGCTGGAATGGAAAGCATTAAGGGTAAAGGTAAAAAGTACACGTTGAGTGCTGCGGTGATCAGGTAAGTAAAAATAATACCTGTAAAAATGATTTTAGGCATTGAGGATGTAATGTCCTGAAATAGCCATTCAAAGTTTTGATTGTTGAAATTGTTTTTCATGTTTGTGATGTTTTAATTGTTAATGATAAACAAATATACAAAGTATATTTATAATTCAAAATAAAATAAAAAAAAAGTGGGAAATAAATTACTTCCCACTCGAATGCACAGAAAACTACTCCTCCCTAAAAATTTCTTCTCTCCGCTTGTACATCTCATCTGCTGGTACAATCGTTATTTCTTTTGCGCTTGTTTCAATGCGTAATTTTTTAAACTCCTCAATTGCTTCCTCAATGTTATTGCCAGGCACACTCACAGTGCCTTCTTTATATCTAATAACATATCTTTTTTCTTTGACTTCCATGTTTATTTATTTAAATAGTTTTTTGATGCTACTGGATCACTGCCCTGATTATTATATTTGGCATCTGCTTTTGAGGCATAATCGGTGTATGGCATTTCGCTAATGTCGTGATAACAGATTTGTGCAATCTTCATACCTGGATATATCTTGACTGGTTGGATTACGGCAAGCTCAAGAGTCCAATGTCCTTTAAATCCAACATCACCAAACCCAGCCGTTATGTGTACAAATAAACCAAGCCTTCCTAATGATGATTTGCCTTGTATAATTGGCACATGGCGCAAAGTTTCGGTGTATTCCACAGTTGAGGCAAGGTATAGAATGCCTGGTTGTAAAATCATACCTTCATCTGGTATTATCATTGGAGCATAATGGTTCTTTTTCCTGACATCAAGAATATGGTCGGTGTACATTAATAGCGTTTTTGACAAAGTTAAATCAACACTATTAGTGCCAATGTTTTCTTCTATCAATGGCTCAATAACAATGTTTCTTGCTGCTATCTCGTCAATGATGGTTTTGTCTGTTAATATCATTTTATTATAATTATAAGTGAAACGCTTCTAAAGATAATATAAATTTATTTGTCAGCTTCAATTCATGGAGCATCTCCATAGCTATATACCTGGTCTCTGCCTGCGCATTTGCGTCAATGCGTAGCTTAAACATATTAATGTACGCGTAGAGAGATCCGGTCCAAATGAATGTTGTATTTAAATTCAAAGGTAAAATAGTACGCGCTTGTTCCTTTGATACTCCAAGTTCAATCAATGCGTTATAGGCTCTTTTTGCATGGTCAATCATTTGATCTTCTATAAATTTTGCTTTCTCTGCGACATCAGTAAATAACATACCATCACTGCCTTGCTTACTCGACTTGCTTTGTTTCCTCCATACATTTACTTTCGTGTATGTGTCGGAAAAGTCGACATACCTACCTGATATACTATTTGCCGTTAAGCCTACCTGGTGCTTAAACAACTGCCTTTCAACGTAGATGGGGCAAGTTATACGGTATTGTATTTGCGGATGCCTGAAAGGCGATGTGTGACCGTGAGAGGCAAGGTAGTTAATTAAACTTTTATTTTCTTGCTCACTATAATTACTTGCCTCCTTGCCAAATGAGACGCGCGCAGCATTTACCACCATGTCATC
>Ga0208005_1000329_pt1 | contig 18367 bp, 20 predicted proteins | sample DEB19_08_DNA_3_FD_184530 | JGI IMG/M metagenome (GOLD analysis project Ga0208005, IMG submission 184530) | Aqueous microbial communities from the Delaware River and Bay under freshwater to marine salinity gradient to study organic matter... | ecosystem: Environmental > Aquatic > Marine > Coastal... | reverse complement strand
TCTCAAGCTGTTTCTGGACGCCACGAACAGCATCGTAGAGGCCATGATCGGTTGCCGCGCTGCGGCTCTTGATCCACACAAGGTCAGGCTGGAAGTTCAGCGAAGACACACTTGCCGTCGCGCCCGTGCCAGTTCGCAACACGGCGTCCATGTAGAGCGAGGGCTTCTTGATGCTGGGCACCGAGAGGTTCGCGGCGTTCAGGGCCTTGAAGCCGGTGGGCGGGGTGTAGGCGAAGGCGCGCTGGCCGAAGTTGACGTAATTCGTGGTCGTCGCGTTGGAACTGTCCCTGCCGAACATCGGCGCGTAAATCACGCCGGTTGAGATCGTTTGGGACTGGTTGGTCCCGGCAGCGGGATCACCGGCTGGGGAACCGAACCATGTGCCGTTTTTCCCGTACCAGATTTTCCCTGCGTCGAAATCGACCGCAATCATCAACACATCGCCAGAGTTGATCTGCGATCCGTAATTTCCCGTCGCCGCTCCGTTGGCAAACAAGCGAGAGGTAGCGGCGCTCTCGAAACCATATCCCCCACCGCTGGTAGCGTCGCCCGTGTTGACTGCAGTTATTGGCGAAATACCATGCTGCGGAGATGCTGTCCAATTCGCTCCAGCCGTGAGTTCCCAGTACCACTTACCAGTCGATGTGGCGAATGAGGCACGGCAAAACCCAGATGTTGCATTGCTGATCGTGTAGCCAAGATTTCCGTTCGTCACATCAAGGCCCGTGTCCCCCCTATCAATCGGGGACCACACCGCATAGTTGTTCGTCGGCGTGTCGGTCATCTGGTCGAACGTGACGCCGCTCGTCACCGAGATGCCGCTGGTCGTGAAGTTGTTGGAGTTTCCGCTGGTGTCGTAGCCAATGGTCGTGGTGCTGGCGGCGTCCTTGAACTGAAGGAAGAAGCCATTGTTGCCGTAGGTGCCAGAGTACGCCTTCGGCACCCACACGCCTGTGGTGGCATCGGTCTGGCCGAAGCTGGAGGGCGTCAGGGCTTGGCCGTCGATGAAGTAGACATGGGCCATGTAGCCGTCGAAGTGGTATGCAGAAGATGCCGGGGCATCCAGACCAATGCGCTGCGTTGAAGATGCGTTGTTGAAACCCATCGTGGCGTTGAGCGCGGGGTTGTTGCTAGTGCCAAAGGAAGTGATCTGCGTTCCGTTGACGTAGAGTTTGATGCGATCCGCTGCTGTGGCCTGCGTCGTGTCAACCGCCATGACAATGTGATACCAAGCAGAAGGATCGCGGAAGGCGGCAGAAGTGATGCGATAGTTAGTCGCCCACCCACCAACTCTTATTGCAGGGAATCCTGCTACCGGATTTGAGACTGTAAGAACGCCAAATCCTGCGTCGCTGCTTGCGGTGTACCCGGTGAACAAAACGCCATAATCTGCGGCGTTGGTGACGGGCAGGCCGAGCTTTACCCACCCGGCCCAAGTGAAGATCTTGTCGTTGGTGGGGGATGCTCCAGCGGTGCGCGACAGGTAGCCCGTGTTGCTCCACCGGAAGCGCAGCGAGTTGGCGATCTGGTAGCCACCTTGAGCAGAAGCTCCAGCTAGTACGTTGTTCTGGAAAGGCATTGTACTTAGTTCCTCTTACCGTACATTAAGTGTCATTACAGCGTGAATGGCTGTTGAAGTGTAGACAATATAGTCAAGTCTATCTACCGCAGATGCGTCAGTAGTTAGTGTAGGAGCTTCACCATTGGCAAACTTCCAGTTACTTCCAAACGAAAGTGTCTTTCCTCCGGAGACATTCTGCTCAATAAAGATTGAGCCTGTCTGCCCTGCCGCACAGTTTGATGGGTTCTCAAATGTACGATTACCTATAAGCTGAATGGCAAAGTTCTGTGCAGTATTGAAGTCAATTGCAATGCTGGTAGATACGTCAGTAAGACTTACTACATGCGCTCTAGCTGACTTGGTAATCTCCAACTGCTTTACCGGAACGCTAGTTCCAAAGCCTACATTACCATTAGCATCTATATTAATCCTGTCTACTCCACTTGTAGCAATTGCAAGTGAAGTAGCTGCTGACACTCTCGGAGTCACAACATTTGTAGTAAATGACCCATTTGCAAACGCAGCATTTGTTCCACTTACCGCACTTACTACAGTTAGTTGATTTGCAGTAAACGAACTGACAGAAGTAGGAAAATCTACTTGATAAATATTAGTTCCATTGCAAGCCACAAATACATTTTGAGACGAAGGTACTGAGTACACGGATCCACTTGCTGTCTTCATCTTTACTGCAAAGGAGCCGGTAGCTACATTACGAAGGAAGTAGGTCTTTTCATGTGATGGAATTGTGATGGTTACATCAGCCGTTAGTGTACCAGCAAACTCTAGAGAAGCATTTCTAGACTGATCTACAGCACCGTTATTCTCGGATAGAGAAATTGGAGAGCCGCTTACAGATACAACAACATAGCCAGCAACAGCTTCGTCAATCAGATCGATTACGTTCTGATTCAGGATATCTCCCCAAGAGTTAGGGTTTTCCCCATCTCCTTGCTTTTCAAACCGCAGTCTAGTTGTGTATGTACTAGCCATCTTTATCTATTCCTTTATTGGGTTTATCGAACATCAAGGGTAGCTACAGTGTGAATTGCAGTAGACGAGAAGACAATGTAGTCTAGTCTATCCACAGCAGAAGCTGTAGTGGTCAGTGTTGGAGCCGTACCGGCAGCAAACTTCCAGTTGCTTCCAAACGAAAGTGTCTTTCCACCAGATACGTTTTGCATGACGAAAATGGAACCAGTTTGTCCAGCTACACAATTTGAAGGACTTTCAAGTGTTCTATTTCCTGTAAGCATTACAGCAAAATTCTGAGATGTATTGAAGTCTACAGAAATTGAAGTTCCATCTGTTAGGCTTACAATGGTAGCAATTGCGGCTCCGGATACTGCAAATTTCTTTCCTAAATTCCCAGTTCCCAAAGCAACTGCGCTAGCACTAACAATTCCAGTAAAAACTGCCGTGCTACCACTTACAGCACCTATAACATTAAGAGAGCCGCCAATTGATACTGAATTATTGAAACTACCAATAGAGGCATCAATTTCATTTACACTTACAGTACCGGTAAAGATTGCGCTTACACCACTAATAGCACCTACAATATTTATTCCATTTCCAATAGAAACTTTTCCAGAAATGTCAGCAGCAGTTAGAATAGCAGTTCCACCACTTACATTTACAGCAGTAGTGGCATTAGATGCGCTTGAGGCAAAAACAGCAGATACAGCATTAGCCGCATTTGTAGCACTAGCAGCAAATACAGCAGAGGTTGCATTTATTGCATTAGTAGCATTTGCAGCAGAAGTAGCAAATACAGCCGAACTTGCATTTGTAGCATTTGTGGCACTTGTAGCAAATTGTGCTGATACTGCATTTGTTGCATTCAAGGCGTCAGTAGCTGATGTAGCAAATGAAGCAGAGACCGCATTTGTAGCATTTGTGGCAGAAGTAGCAAATGCAGCCGAAACTGCATTTGTAGCATTTGTAGCTGAAGCGGCAAACGTAGCACTTACTGCATTTGTAGCATTAGTGGCGCTTGTAGCAAAATCAGCCGTTAGGGCATTTGTTGCATTAGTAGCGGATGAAGCAAATACTGCGCTTACAGCATTAGTAGCGTTTACTGCATTAGTTGCATTGGTTGCTGAAGCGGCAAAAGCTACACTGATATTTGATAGACCTGAACCATCTCCAACAAAAGCTACAGCACTGACAATGCCATTTACTGTTGCTGCGCTAACAACAGTAAGTCTATTTACAGTATACGCAGAAACTGAAACGGGTGCAGTGGGAAGATTTGTCAGATTTGACCCATCCCCATAAAATGTACTTGCAGAAACTCCACCAGAAAACGTAGCGGATGCTCCAACAATATTGTCAACAGTGAGCTTTGTAGTAGCAAAGTTTGATACACTTACTGAAACAGGAGTACTAATACTTACTAGTTGTCCTCTAGCATTTACTTCTAGATTTGAAAATGGACCATAACTTCCAGAAACAACTCCAGTAGTTTCCAGTGTAATTGCTGGATTAGAATTTACACCATCACCATTTGCTACACTTAGGCCAGTACCAACTGTAATAGATCTCCCAATTGGAGATCCTCCAGTCATTGCTACGAGACCAGTTACTCCACTCAGGTCAGTTACAGCATTCAATGCTGAAGCTGTTGCAGTGAGAGTGGATCCATTTAGCTGGAAAGTACCATTGATGTTTACAGCACTATTGCTTAGTTGTAATGCAGAATTGGTTCCCTCTCCATCTTGAACAGTACGAAGAGTGCCGTCAATTCCGCTATTTGCATTGCTGACCTGAAGCAGATCCTTGTATGTATCTGCAATGGTCTTGCCAGTAAGAGTTGCCATATCCGCTCCTTAAACCGTATTCCAGTATTGGGTTTCATTTTCCCAATTTACGTTTGCGTTGTTCCAGACAATGTTTCTGTCGTTGTTCAGTGGTGGTCTTGGATTACGGATGTACTCGTCATCTCGTACGTTTGGAGACTTGTTCTGTGGATGGTTCTTTAGGTCGTATCTACCCTCATAGTCCTCCGGACATACCATCAACCCATAACTATTGCGCTTTAGCTGGCGATACGGGTACTGGAACCCACAAGTATCGCAAATCCCCAAAGCTCGTTTGGTAGATGCCATTTTACACCAAGTTCAGCTTTGGTACAATTCTGATGCTTGAACGCTCCCTATCCTCGTCCATAGCCCTAGCTAGACGCTCCTCGTACTCCTGCTTGATGAATTGGACCCTATCGCCACCGATACCAGCTCTCTTCATTGACATGAAGTAGGACAGACCAGCAGTAAGACACGGCAGAAACCTACGAGATACATCCGCAATCTGACCAGCAGACTTGTTTACATCCTGTATATACCGGACTTTCTCAATCTTGAGTGAGTAGTCCTCTGTATCTGGAATGGGCCATAGGTAAAGTTCTGGATTTGCCCTACCTCTGCGGATGGCGTACTGTGTTGGTCTTCCAGTCTGGCTCTTTCTCGGAATCTGGAGGTACTCCTCCATAGAAATTCGCTGAAGCTGGATATCAGTGGAACTGAGATTGACCACTACTTCCATTGTATCTACAGTAGCAGATGAAAGAGCATAAGCTGTTACGCTAGCCGAAACGTCTACTACCGTGGTATTCGTGGTCCACAGAAGGATTCCTCTGTTCTGCCAATCCTGTAGCAGTAGATTGATTGAACGACGAGCTGACTTAGGATCATGTCCCAATGTCTGCTCCCCTCCAATTATCTCCATAGCTTCTTGGATTACCTCATCGATATCCATGCTGAAGTTATATGTGCCGCTAGTTGACATAGAGGTCTAAACCTTTCTCTACACTAGTATGTCTATCAACCCTTTTTGCGACCGGCAGCAGCCATCTTTGCCATCTTTGCCGCGCCATACTTCTTGCGACCAATAGAAGCTGCTACTGCTGCTGGATTGGATACGTTGCCGCGAGCAGCAATGTTCTTCGTAAGCTTTGCAAAACGCTCGCCCGAGCCAAGCTTTGGCATCTTGCCGCCCTTTGCCATCATTGGTGTCTTCTTCTTCATTGGAGCCTTCATGATTTGTTCCTTTACACTTGATCTTGAGATTGCCATTTTGGTTATTACCTCTTGATGCCTCTAACATACTTCTGAGACTTTGGAGGCATCTTCTTTGATCCCGTTGGTCCTGCCCAGTAAACCTTGTCTGCCCAATAGGCTGCACTCTGTGGACCCTTTGCGATATTGCTCGCATGTCTTGTCTTGAATGCCTTTCTAGCTTCTGGAGAATAGTTGTGACCCATCTTCTGGTCACCAAATCGAATTACCTTTACGCCACCAGATGGAGAACGCACTGCTACCACACCCTTCTTTGTAGGATGTGATGGAGTGTTCTTTGGCTTGTTAAGGCCACTTAGTCCAAGCTTCTGTAGCTTGTTCTTTTCTGAATCTGTGAGTGCCATTTTAAATCTTCCTGAAACCCTTTACTTTTTCTGCAATAGTCTTTGGTTGCTTTACAAACTGCTTTCCAGCCTTTGTTCCCTTCCGCTTTGCCTTTGTAGTAGCTGCATACTCTTGTGGAGTAAGGGATTTGATTGCAGCTTCTGGAAGGTATCGCTCACCTGTTTCCTTTGAAGGTTTCCCAGACTTTGTTCGCCACTTCTGCTTCGTCCAAGCCTTCAAGCTTGCTTGCGAACTCATGAGTTTAGCCATTACCTGTATCCACCACCACGCTTCTTGTACTCAGTAGCTAGAAGCTGTGCCTTTCTAGCTGACCATTCTCCAGCATCACCGCCTTTTGTACCAGCTTTAATTCTGTTGAATAGCTGCTTTCTCATTGTAGGCTTTGTGTAGTTTCCTGCTTCATTTACGCGAGAGACGTAACCACCCATCTTCATGACTACAAGATCACCACTCTGGGACATGGCTCTCTTCTCTTTTCGTACTCCACTTTTACCAACATTACGCATGATCTTCTGGGCAGCCATCCTGTCTTCCATTGACATATTTTCGTTGTCGCGTGTGTTGATTGCTTCCCGCAATGCCGCCTTATTTGTAACTAGAGATGGTAGACCGCCAGCAGAAAGCTTTTTCGCATTTGCATTTCTAAGTGCAATAGCTACTGCTTGCTTTTGTGATCTACCTTCCTTCATAAGCATCCGGATATTGCTGCTTACTACTTTTGATGAGCTACCCTTCTTAAGTGGCATGTGCTGTTACTTCTTCTTTGATCCCATCATTACGCAACCACCACCACGCATTGCTACACCACAACCACGACCAACCTTACCACCCATAGCCTTTCGGACTGTTGGAGTAGAAGGCTTGCGAACTGGAGGTGCAGGAGGTGCTGGAGGTGGAATGTCTTCCTTCATGGTGCTTCCACCGGGGCCGCTGGTTACATCGCCAGCGTAAGGATCCATCTTTTCGTAGTCAACGCCAGAAGCTGGCTTCTTTCCCTTTGCCATTTTAGTACATCTTTCCTTTCTTCATTACTGCGCCACCGCCACGCATGGCTGCGCCACATCCACGACCAACCTTGCCGCCCATAGCCTTCTTGGTTACAGAACCCTTTGAGGACTTCTTGCTTGTGTACTCATTAAGCGCATCCATTTCATCGGAAGTCAACTTAACGTCATAAAGGGTATCATCCTTTGTTGCTTGACGACGAGCCTCGTCATCTGAAGCCATCTTTTCGCGAACAAGCTTGGCACCCTCGTATCCAGCAGCAGTAGCGGCTGCCCCACCAGCAGCACCCTTTGCCTTGCCCATTGCGTATTCCTTTGTCTCACGAAGAGCTGGAGCAACCTTTTCTTCTCCACCAGTTCGTTTGCTGAGCAGCAAATTTAGAGTCTTTCTTAGGCCAGCCATTTTCTTATCTCCTTTTAGTTAGAATTTGGTACAAGTGTATTATCGCCACCAGCGGGACTGGCTGGAGTTTGCATGTCATCACGACGAGTCCTACGAGCTTGATTGCGCTGAAGTTCTAGAAGCTGCTTATACTTGGCTTCAAATACTTGCATTGCAGGATAGTCTTTCTGGTACATAAGCGCCTCTACCATGCTTGCGTAGAATAGCAAGTCATAGCAATAGTCACTAAAGTAGTTTGTATCAGATACAGATGAGAGAGTTACTGGACGAGAAATGTAGACTACTTGTCCATTGCACGTAGACGCCGGAGTAGGAGCCACAAGAACAGTAGAATTATTACGAGGAGCATAGTACTTTGGTTCTCCAACGGAAGCTGACACAGGCCAGTAATCATTGATGAACTCGTCAGTACGCATCAAGAGATTGATCTTGGTTCCATTGCTCTTGATATTGAAGTTCTTGACTACACGAGATCCAGAGGGTAGCGTAACAATATTGTTGTTTGCGCTTACAGCCACAGACGTATACGAAACTAGACCGTAGTCATCCAGATCCTTTACAAGGCGCTCTTCAGCCTTATTGACCATGTATGGAATGTAGTCAATGAACTCAGTGCCAGTATTCTCAGTGGCACCTATGATGTCATTGACTAGATATGTATACGTCGGCATATGATTAGCCGTAGAATACTGCTACTGTTGCTGCTGAACTTGGAGCCGAAACCTTGACAACTCCATCCATTCTAATACCGTATTCTGGAAGCATGATATCACATGCATCTACTGCTGTAGTTAGATTGAACTTGATTGTATTTCCAGTCTTGTTTCCATAAGGATCTGTAGAAACACCAGTAATTAGAAACGAACCGATCCCAGTAGCAAAAATACCTCTGATGATTGTATTCTCAAGTGATACGCTGGTTGTAACATCCAGAACAACACCACTACCAGTTACATGTCCTTGTCTGATGTTTGTTGACATAGGTTAAATTCCTTTTCAAAAGTAGTCTTTGGGGTATCTGTACATTATACCACTTGTAGCCACCTTAAGAAAAGGACCACAAGATCAAAAAGAAGGGCAGATAAAGATCTCTCTCTATCTGCCCTTCCAGACTTACTCTAGCTCTTCAAGTATTACGAAGAACCGGAGGCACCATAGAAACCACGCCAATCAGACCACCCGAACGAATAACGCTCGCGAGCCTTGAAGCGTAGGTTGCCCGTATCAAAATCTGGCTCCATCTTGGTTGCCAGAGGAGAACGGACAAACATCTTTGCACCATTGGGGCAATCGGTACGAATGAACCAAGCATTCGTATCGGTAAACCGATGGTTTACGAAATAGCCCTTTGGAAGTGCACTCATACGACGTAGTGAGTTAACGTCGTTGACGTTCGTTACGCCAGTCGTGCTGTTCGTAACGGTTGTCGTGCTGAGAGTGCTGTTAAGGATCTTGTCAGCCGTATAGATAAGATCCGGTGGGATGTGGAGAGACTGTGCCTGAAGACCAATAAGGATGTTACGATCATCCTTGGCCTTTGCGATGGTGATAAGAGCAGTCTGCATAGCTGACTCGGACAGATCAGTTGCACCGAGTGTATTGGACTGGTTACCGCCAGCTACGACAGGATGAGATGCCGAGAAGAATGCGGCACCGTCGCCACCAAGATAGGAAGTGCTGAAGCCGTTGTTGAAAACGTCAGCAGCCTTTACTTGCTTGGTGTTTGCCATTGCACGGGCGAGACTACGTGCACGAAGCTTGGCAAACGTATCGTATAGGTTGTCTTCCATTGCCTCTTCCGTTACAGCAAATGCGAGAGCTACGGTCTCGTTGGTGTAACGAGCGACATAGCTTTCCTGTGCATTGTCGTACTGGACAGCAGCACCTTCGGCCTTGACTGGAGCAGCACCGAAGCCCGTGAAGAGAACCTCCTCTTCAAAGGCACGCTCGGAGTTCTCTACTGCGTAGAGGACTGCATGCTCGTTGTCAACTTCCTTGTACTCCATACCGAAGACTGCATTAAGGCCCGGAAGAAGCTCTTTGGCAATACTAGCGCGATTAATAGCCATTGTTATTTACTCCTTCCTTCAATTAGATCGTTGAGGTTGTTACTGCGCCAACGCTAGCGACAACGCTAATGTAGCGATCAGCATTCTGCATGATACGAACCTCGACAATTGGAAAAGCCTGTTCCGCTGGAACAAGAATATCATTGCCGGGGACATCCCATACAGCAACCGGACGGACCATTGCAGGGCCAGTCGTACGCCCTGCTGCCTTGATGCCGAAACCAGACTTGCCGGTTACAGTTGAACCAGCACCTAGTGTTACAGCAAAGTTCTGGCTGTTGATATCGCCAATTGATAGCGATGCATCAGCCTGAATGAGATACGTTGCAGCAGCTTCATCGACTACCTGTGCATAGATTTCTGAAGCTGAAGTATTAGCGGGCCAGTAACGGCTCCACTTTGGCTCGCCATTCTGAACATAACGGCAACCCATGAAAACACCACGAGCAAAATCTTCCGTCGAGGTGATTACCTGTACATACCCGTTCACAACCTTTACAATGTCGCCCATAAAGATATTTGAAGAATAGCCAGTGGAAACTGGATACTCGTTAGTACCTTGTGTGTTATAGGCGGCACCAGCAACGCGTGAAGGAGTAAGACCGGATAGTGTCTTTGAAGTAGTCATATTACACTTTCCCTTCTTATTTGATAGACATTGACAAGTGCAAGATTAGTGTGAAGAGGTTCAAATCTACTTAGTCCTGAAACGAAGGAGACTTCCCCCTACTGACATTTGTCTTGCTGTTTACAGAAATTGGCATGCGACTGTCTGAATTACTCAGTAGCTGAGAATTGACAGCCTGTACCATTTCCCTGCTCCTATTTTCATAGAAGCGTTGGCGAGATTCAGCTAGCTCGGCTGGCATCTTTGCCAGTGCTAGATCTCCACGGCAGACAGCACCCGAATAACGCCCTCCCTCTCTCACGACAGAGGATGCCATCATCTCTGGAACCTCGTCAGCTTGAACTAGTTCCCAACCTTCCGCTAGACGCTTACCAATATTCTGGTAATCTTCTTCGTTCTTGATTGAAATCCTAATCCATCGAAGAGCATTTCCGCTATTTGAAAATCGCTGGCGGACAGTTTCCGGAATGTCCAGCCAGTTTGGCTCCTCGAATACAAGCTTGCGCTTTTCGTTCTCGCGAGTGTTGGCAGTTCGTGAATTTAGTTCCCGTGTCATTGTTTATTTCCTTCCACGCTTAGTTTTGTGTATATCAGATTGGAGTGTAGTCGCCATTGGCCTGTTCAGCCTTAAGCTTTTCCGCTGCATATCTTTCAAGTGGAATACCCCACTTCTGTGCAAGTCGGACATCCTCTTGTGTGAGCTTGACCTTGTTGCCACGAGAAGTTGTAGAGGCTTTGGATGTGCGTGACGCACCCGAAACCACCTGAGAAGGACGTGACGCCGCCTTCGTAGCGTTTGTAGTATTCCCAGAATCATCTTCCGACTCATCTTGGGAATTTACCTTTAGATCCTTGAACTTCTGAGGAAACTGACGAGAAAGCCTTGAATCGACCTCATCGTAGTACTCATCGTCGGAAGGATCAAATCCCTCTTCCTTTAGCTGGGCATCAATGAGAAGAGCCGCGTTGGTCATGATCTGGTCCTTACCAAACCACTCATTCTTGGATGCCCACTGAATAGCCTTTGGATCGTACTGACCCTGCTTCTGCTGATTCTGAGCAGGAGCTTCCTTTGTCTGTTGAGCCTCAAGACGGCTTGTGTATTCCTCTAGATCCTGACGACGCTGACGAACCTGAGTCATCTCGGCATAAGCTCGGCTCATTTCCTCTTGAGCCTTTAGCATGCCATCCGTGTCGGAACTCTCTGCTGCCCGCTTGAATAGATCCTTGGCAGAATCAATTCGTGTCTTTAGCTGGCTTTCGGTGCTTTCAATCGTACTCTTGATACTGGTTGAAAGCTCCTTTTCACGAACCTGTACGGAAGTCCTTAGCTTTTCGACCTCGTCACGAAGCCTAGAAATCTCTTCTTCACGTTCCTTACGCTGCTTGATAAGCTGGCGAATACGCTTTTGAGCGCCGCGAGTTTCGATGCCTTCCAGTTCCTTAGCTTCTGGATTAGGCTGGGCTTCTGATTGATTTCCAACTGCTGATGTGTCATTATTGGACCTTGTATCCGAAGATTCCTCAGTTCGTGTCGTTTCAATGTTCGCTTCAGGAGCAGTCTGGGCTTTCTTTTGCTCATTAGACTTGTCTTCCTGACCTTCGATTTCAAACTCTACCTTCTTGCCCGCACCATCCGCAGACAGATCAATAGTTGACCAACCATTGTCAACCTTGTCATTAGCCATTTTGTTTCCTTTCAAACACGCGCTAGTTACGAAACTAACGATTACGTTGAGATGGGTTACATAGTAACATACTAGATGTTGCTATGCAAAACCCGCTAGTTAAACTATTAGTTGGAGAGATTATACGTCGTATCTAGATCCTTTGGATTGTCAAGCTTCATGATGATCTGGTCATCGTAGACTAGAAGAAGCTTTACACCCTTGAATACAAACTTCTGGCCGATATGCTTTCCGTAGCACACATAGTCACCCTCAGAACACCAAGGGCCATTCGGGAACTTTGTAGTATCCTTGTACGCAATTTCGCCAATCTTCAGAACCTTGCCAATCGTAGTTAGATAAGCAACATCATCCTTTACCTTATCTGGTAGGTATACTCCACCCTTTGTCTTGGCTCGGATTGAAACTGGACGAATAAGAACGTGATATGCTGGCAGCGTTGGTAGATCCTTCTTGTTAAGCTTTACACCTTCATCCGTAATCCACTCACCATTGTCAATAGCCTTGTCCATTTGAACATTAAACATGTCTTGGATTATCTTCCTTTCTTTCTGCCGCGCTAGCGGCGCTTATTGGTTTGATTGTCGGTTTCATCTTCATCATCTTGGTCATAAAGCCGAGACTTTACTATGTGATGAAGAGTTTGTTTTGCTATTTCGATACCTTCGATTTTACCGACAACTTCACGATAGGAAGCATAATCTGAAGCTTGACCAGAGACAAGGAATTTTGTAAGCTCGCCTATTTGCTTGTTCAACCCAACAAGCATTTCATCCCATATAACCATATCTTTATATCTTTATCACTGCATCTTTGATTGTGACTTATCCTGCTGAAGGATCTGGGAAAGGATATCGGCAGCCTTTAGTGCCTTGTCCTTTTCAATCCCTTGCTGTGTCTTGGCTAGATCCATGATTGCTTGAAGGGCAACAATAGCCTTCTTGTTGCTGCGATCCTTTTCCTTTTCGTTGATCGCAGTGCTTGTCTTGATGCCTTCCTTCATCATGTCAATCCGCATTGCAGTTTCCTTGAGATCAAGCTCCCTGTTACGCATTGCGGCATCAACGCTTTCCTTTGCTAGCTGGGCCTGTACCTTGCCCTGCTCAATCTGGAGACGCTGTGCTTCTAGCTGGACCATCTGGGCTTCTGGAGTATTTGTCTGCTGCATCTGAGCCATTGCAGCGTTAGCTTGCATGACTTGCTGGGCAGCTTGAGCCATTACCATTTCGATGACTTGAGGATCATTTGCGTTGATCTGTCCAGTCTGCTGTGCAGCTTGCATCATCTGTCGAGCAACGCCATTGACTTGCTCTTGGTACTTCATGACCATGTGTTCTTGGATGTTGGCCTGTAGGATTGGGGCAACACGCTGCATGATCGGACTTGCTCCATTCATTGGATCCTGCAAGTACATCATCTTGGCTTGAACGTGTGCGTCGTGGTTTTGACCAACAAATGCCCTGATTGGCAAACCCTTGACGGCAGCAGCGATATCCGAGACCGGATCAAGAGGAACCGGCTCCACCTTGCGTGGCATGATCTTGTCCAGATTTGGAATGTTTGCTGCCTGTAGGATTGTCCTGTTAAGAACCTCCATGTCAAACATGCCGGGTGGAGATGACTGTGCAAGGTTCATCGCCATCTGAGCCATCATCATCCTGTGTGCATTTGATGGGATGTTTGGATCAGATACTGGGACTACGTCAATCTTGCCATCAAAGTCAGAACGGAAAATGACAAGTGTTCCGTCTGGAACATCCAAGCCGCTCTCTTCTGGAAGATACTCGTAGTTGATGCGAGCTAGAAGTTTGAACTCTTCCTTCTGTGCCTTGTGCAGACGCTTGTGGATTGCACTGAAGAACTTGCTTGAAGCCTCCAGTAGAGCCATCGTAGTACCAACAGGACCGTAGTTACCAGCTTCCGAGATTACCTGTTCAGTCGTGTCGGCAAACTTCTGGGCTGCTGCACTGATGAACTGGAGCATCTGGAATAGTGTCTGGGAAGGCTCCTTGTATGGTAGTGGAATGATCATCTTTGTCAGATCATTACCGACTGCCTCAACTTCCTTCCATTCACCGGGTGCAATAGGATTGTTGTCTCCTACAATACGAACACCCTTTGCCTTGAAACCACCAGCTAGATTTGCAAACTGACCGGCATCGACAAGACTACGCATTGCGGCAGTAGCCGTCAGCGTCATGTTTCCAAGAAAATGGATAAGACCTAATCCGTAGAATCCGAAACCCGGTACAAACTTGTAGTGCGTAAAGTAGATCTTCTTTTCCTTGCGCTTGTCATCTTTGTCGTAGTTCCTGCGGATAGACAAGACCTTCCTGCTTTCATCCTCTACCGTAATGATATACGGAAGTGGAACCATTTCGTTATGACCCTTTGGAATAAACTTTTTTGGTAGCTCCAGATAGCAGTGATGCTCCAGTACCGTGTACTGGGGATCCATGCTAAGTGATGGAGACATGCCCATGATCGAATCAATCTTCTGACCAATAGTTGTCTGCTTTGGCATTGGAGCATCAGTCAGGTTTACATCGCGAAACCTACCGGATGAAACTGCTCTGATCATCTCTACTGGACTGTAGTAGATTACATGGGTGTAGCGATCTGCCCTACGAAGATCAGTTGCATTGTAGGACACGTAGAACTGATCAATAGGGACAAACTCTGAAACTGGCCTGTTAAGGTTTTCGTCAAAGTAGATTTTCTTGAATGCAGATCCGATAAGTGGCAGATGGAATAGCATCCGCTCAAACTCATCAAAGTATTCTGGCATGAGTTCAGTGATCTGGTAGTTCATGAAATCCTTGATGCGCTTGGCTTGGTTTTCACGCTCAACACTAAACTCACCCAAAATCTGCGTCTTAATTGGACCAGCAGGAGGAAAGAGTTCCTGAGTAGCCTTTGACTGGAACTTGACTGCTGACTCAATTAGGACAGGATGTACTGCCGTGCAAGCACCTTCAAATGGCTCTGATGTCTCCTCAAGCTTTAGACCGAGAAGATCAAAACCTCTCTCAAACATGCTTTCCCACTCAGCCCTTGACTGCTTGTCGGCTTCAAAGTGGTCAAATACCATGCTTGAGATTTCATTAAGTAGCTGATCATCCAGATCGTCAGCTAGGTTCCTGTAGAAATCCTCTTCGTCTTCCATACCATTGGAGTCTTCGTCCTCCATTTCAGAGGATTCAAATTCGACGGTAACTTCTCCGCTGATTGGGTCAACTTCAATGGAAGTCTCTGAACCGCTGAAATCAGTCTGCTCGATTTCAATCTTTGGTTCAGCAGTATCTTCCATCTTATCAAAAGGATTACGCTCTACAGCCATGTGTTCTTTCTTTCCCTTTTACTTATCGACGATATGGATTTTTAACTACTATTGATCCACCAGAAGATTTCTCAGTAACTTTCTTCATTAACTTTCTATCTGGACGTTGCGTCCATCCAACAATGAATTCTGGTGGAATTGGTCCATTAAACCTTAGTTCCGTCAGTGCGTAGTATGGTTGATTAAGATCAAAATCATATGGTCGGAACTTTTCTCTTGCATTTGGAGATAGAAGACGATCAACACTAAAGTTGCTTCTTTGATCAGCCAAGTATTTTTCAAAGTACTCTTTTGGAATTTCTAGTTGAAGTAGTGCCCTATCTTCAAATGGATTATTCTTGGCTTTACCTTTCTTTGCATCCTGCAAGAAAGCTTTTTCTCCTCTAGCCATCTGACCATAACCAAATCCAGTATCTGGGTCTAGAGATGCGTATGTCTTGTTATTGCTATCTGGAAGAATTCCGCTTTTCTGAATACTTGGTAGATTTCGTTTATCAGTACCGTGCCAAAGTGTTATCTTTCCAGTTCTCTCAAGTTCATCCTGCCACCATTCTTGCTTTGGCATTGGATAGTCAATCAGTGGAATTTGTCTAGCTTCTGTTTCAGCTATATTGGATACTGCTTCTCTTTGAAGGATCTTTCCAGTATCGTCGCCTTCAGTCTTTAGTGTTCTCTTGGCAATCTGTTCTAAACCTTCAATTCCACTTTTAGAAGATTCCCTTGCAGCAGTCTTTGGAAGACCTTTTACAACCATCTGCAAAATATCAGTCAAAGCACTCATTTACACAAAGGTTTCCTTTTAATAGAGAATATCATCAAACACGCCAGTACGCAACTCGCTTGGTCTTGCGACGATCTTCATCATCAAGCCACTTCTTGTCTTCTGGATGAAGAAGACGCCAGCTTTCCTTTACGTAGTGTACTGCCATTATGCATGCATCGACTTGGTCATCGTGCTGTGCGTATGGAAATCCAATCAACTCTTCAAACAAGTCATTTGACCAACTACGATCCTTTGGCAGCCACACACGCCTTGACTCAAACATTGGTGATGCAGAGTAGACACGGGATACCTTGTCCTTGTCTGGTGTGTATTCCAATACTGGCAATCCAGACTTTCTCATGTCCTGAATCAGAGATTGACCACTAGCCTTCTTTTCGACAATGCAGATATCTGGTCTATGCTTTCTATACTCTTGAGCCGCAATCCTACGAAGTTCAGGATACTCGTATCTACCCTTCATGTTACCCAATAGGATCAAGTTTGACGTTACCGTCTCTACACCATTCAATTCATTTGTGTCAATGTTGTTGAAGATGCCCCATGTCTGGATAACGCTGTAGTCTGCCGTTGTCCTTGTAGAAAATGCAGTGTCGTAGGTCTGGATGATGAAGTCACATCGTGGTGGTTCATGACCCTCCCACCAAGTGATCCAGTTCTTCTTGATGATGCCGCCTTCGTCCGGCATCGGGTTCTGCATGTAAAGGCTTTCCCAGTACCTACTACCGTTGGTTGCACGGATCTCCTGCTCGTCCAATGCCAGTACTTCATCTGGTTTCCACTCTGGAAAGTAGCTTGAACCCTCCGGAAGATCCAGCAACTTTGCCGAGTGCCTATCCAGCCACGCTGGAATACGGATGACATCCCATCTTTTGGAAAATGGGATATCCATCTTTTCTTCCTGTCTCAGAAGCCATCCACAGAGGTCATCGTGGTGGTATCTGGTGTTGATGATGATGATCGACCCATTAGGCATCAGACGAGTACGCAAGCCGCTAGGCCACCATTCCTTGATGTACTTGCGACCAGCCGAAGAAATGGCATCTTCTTCCGACATGGCATCGTCCAATATGGCGATATGTGCGCCTCTACCCGCGATCTGGCTTCGGACACCAGCAGCGTAGTAGGATCCATTCTTGTTTGTCATCCACTTGCCGGATGCTCGTACGTCCTGCCTTAGCTGGACACCATTGAAGACAGTCGTGAACTCTGGCATATCGACAATGTCACGGACAGACCGACCAAAATCACTTGCCAACTGGTCCGAGTGGCTGATTGTCATGATTTCGTGCTTCGGATTCCTGCCTATGTACCACGAAGGGAACAACTTTGAGCAGATTACCGACTTGCTTGAGCGTGGTGGAAGGAAGACCATCAACCTCTTGATCTTTCCATCAACCACCATCTGCAACTTCTGGGCAATGACCTCAATGTGACGCCCCATCTTGAACCCGTCAACCACTTTTGGAGCCATCATCCGGATGTAGGTCAGGAAATCCCTGTTTGCCCTCCTGCTTGCTATGACCCTCAAGGAGCGTTGAATGGTCTCGTAGGCTAGCTGGATATCAGCAGGAACCTCTTCGACGCTCTGAGGGGCCTTTTCTGGCGTTTTAGAGGCTATTGACGGAGCCGACACACCACCAACTGGACGTTGAAGCCTTTCCGAAGCCTCCAAAAGCAGTTCTTCCACTGTCTTTCTGATCTTCTTGGGTCGCCCACGCCCCCTTTTAGGGACAATTGGTACTACATCTATAGTCTTTTCTTCTTGATTGTCCTTATTACCACTATCTGTAGTGTCGTTCATGTACTTTTAAAGTCCTTTCAATACTTAGGTCTTTGAAAATTTTAGCAAAAGCCCTTTACAAAGACAAGAAGATATGGTACACTAACGCTCTAGATAGGACGATGGAGATCTATATAGGGTCTCTGTAGTAGTTCTTAGAGATATCTCTTATAGTTTATCTTTTAAAGATCTACTATTAGAAGATTATCCTTTAAAGATACATATAAGAAGATATACTAAGAGACGGTTTGTCAAGATCTATTGAGTATTAGCAAGCCTTGTTTTGAAAATATTTTGGTAGGTGGCTCTTTTGTGTTTTAAGACAAGGGGGCCTTTTTCATTTTCAGCATTGTCAAGCCCTGTTTTTTACTCTGTGTGGGTGGGTGGGGTATTATATATTTGCAAGCTGCGGTTGTTTTCGGGGTGGGGTCTCACGCGCCCTGCGCGCGACCTGTCACAATCAATCTGGGGCAATTTAGATCTAAATAAACCTGAGATTGTATCCAATGTGTGTGTGCTTTCCATGTTACACGTGGAACAAATCGTGACCATTCGCATCTTGTGGTTATTGTGTCTTCCCTGCCACGTGTGTGTCTTCCCTGCCACACCCTGCCCGTGTTACTTAAATGTCACACATCCCGCCCGAGTGTTGCAAAAATGACACACCTGTCACGCTTGCAGGGATGCAG
>Ga0208005_1000320_pt1 | contig 18812 bp, 38 predicted proteins | sample DEB19_08_DNA_3_FD_184530 | JGI IMG/M metagenome (GOLD analysis project Ga0208005, IMG submission 184530) | Aqueous microbial communities from the Delaware River and Bay under freshwater to marine salinity gradient to study organic matter... | ecosystem: Environmental > Aquatic > Marine > Coastal... | reverse complement strand
CCACGAGCCGCGTCGTATCCGTTCTCGTACCACCACAGCGTGAGCATGCGCTCACCCGTGCTCTCGTATCGCCAGTAGCCACCGGCATCGATGCGCTTTGTACCTGTCTGCACGCTCATCTCGGCGGGGGATCCTGCCAACCACGCAGCCACCACCTTGTCTACCTGCTCATGAAGCTGCGTCCGCGTTCGCTCACACATCTCCTCGCGTGTCAGTTCGTTCTCGCTCATCCCTTCCCCCCATCCGTCCGCATCTTCTCGACTGCGTCGCGCAGCCGCTCTGGTCCGCTGTCGTTCGAATCCCACCACTCGACCGCCTGCCACACGTAGGTGAGCTTGCGTAGCTTGGCCTCAGTCCTGACTCGCAACATCTGAAGGTCGATGGCCAGTTCGTGCGTGAGCATGGCCGCATCCTCGTAGCCTTCACGTGCGAGGCGGTCGCCCATGGCCGTGATGTCACCGGTGCGCTCCGCTACATCAGGCCAGCTGACATAGCACAGGTAATTCCAGCTTCCTCCGCTCATGCTCATCTCCCCTTCTTGGCGTGGCATGTGGTGCACAGGGTGCGCAGGTTGGCCATGTCGGACGTGCCGCCCTCGGCGAGCGGAACGATGTGGTCGATGTCGAGGTGCCGCTCTGGCTCGCCCCACTGCCAGTCACCCCATGACCCGAGACCGTAGCCGCACTGCACGCACCGGTACTGGTCCCGCCTCAGAATCTCGAGCCGTATGCGCGACCACGCCCAGCCCGAGCCGCCCGTGGCGGCGACGCGTGACGCGTTCTGCGTGCGGCGATGGGTGCGCGTGCACGGCACGCACCTCGGCCCCTGTGCGGTCAGCTGGCGGCAAGACAAGCAGCGGGTGGTCATGTCACTGCCACGTCGGGATGCTCATGGCCCCCAGCACCATGTCGCACTCCGGGCACCATTTGACCTGCGACATCATGATTCCCGACTTCTCGTCGTAGTCCGTTTGGTACTTCGGGTTGATTTCGAACTTGCAGAAGTAGCAAATCTCCGTTGGTCCCCAAACCGGAACAGGCGTCTTGCGTTGTCGCGGCTCGCTCACTCTCGTCTCCCGTCCCCCTCTTGGCGTGGCAAGTGGTGCACAGCGTGCGCAGGTTGGCCATGGCAATCAAGGCAGCGGGTGGTCATCGCGGGCCCCAGCACGGGCATTCAGTGCCCAGGCAGTAGTGGTCGCAGGCTTCGACCAGTTCACAATCCTTTTCGCGTGCGCGACTTTGCGGCCATCCCGCCGGGTACACGTATCCGTCTTTCACTCGAAGCAAAACCCACGTTTCGCCAGTTGGACGATGTAGCACCGTGTCCCCGGCCTTCACTCCCGTCTCCTCCATCTCCGCGAGCAGTCGAGCGAGCAGAACACCCTCGGCTCGACGCCGCGCTTGGCCCGCGCCCGCTCCTGTTCGTAGGCCACCTTGCGGGCGGACCGGACGATCTCGCCCTTGCACGTGTAGCACTCGACCCGCAGCCGGCCGTCGCCGATGTCGGTCATGCGCTGTTCCTCGTGCGGCAGCGTGCCCGAGGCGCCGCAGCCGTAGCACGTCCAGTCGCGGCCGGTGACCGTGACATCCCGCGAGCAGTTCGTGCAGAACCGCGCCAGCGAGTAGGACGCGTTCTCGGCCAGGCGGTAGCCGAACTGCCGGGCGGCCTCGATGCGCGGTCCGTTCTTGCGGCGGATGCGCCACACCAGATCCCGCACAAGGGCCGGCGTGCCGCCAAACCCGTAGATGTGCTCGGCCAGTTCCGCGGATGGCACGTAGTAGCCGGCGTGGGTGGCGAGATACTGCACCAACTGGCGCTCCCGGTGCGAAAACGCGTAGCTGCCCTGCCAAAGACTGAGGTACGGCTGAGGCACGTACGCAGGTTACCAGTTCAGACTATGCACGACTATGTGCGAGAGCCGCACATGGAAACGCCCCGGATTTCTCCGAGGCGTCCCAACCGCACAGAGGCTCGCATTCGAAGGTCCGTCACGCCTTCAGTGCGAGGTTAGCACGTTGCCGCGTGATTTTCGCTCACGGCTTGCACGACCAGGGGCGCCACCCCTGGTCGGCGTAAAGCGAGTAGGCGGCCATGATGTTCGCCGGCCCGTCATACAGGTCACCGCCCTGCGCCCGCCATGCGTGATACTCGGGGCGGAGCTGAAACAGTCCTGCCTCGCCCACCGCGCCGCGGGCGAGCGGGTTCCCGCCGGACTCGCACCGGAGAACGGCCATCGCCTCATGGACAGGCCAGGGGTAGCGTTCGACCTCCGCCCGCCACATCTCGACGTTCGGGGGCGTGCTCAGCCCGAGGCCGGCGGCTGCGATAGGTGGTCCCGATGCTTCCTGTCGTGGTAGGACTGGTCCGCTCGACATTCCTCCAAGTACTCGTCCCACGTCATCAGGGGAGTCCAGGGTCGGGCGATGTCCAGACATACCGGGCACTCCCAGAACGGCGTCGGGCTCGCTGGCGCTCCAGCCGTCGAGGGTGGCGTCTCCAGGGCCTCCTCCAGTGCCAACACCCGAAGTGCAAGTCCTGAACAATCCACCGCAATACTGCTCGTGAACAGTGCCTCCCGTTCCACCCGATGTCTCAACTCTCGAAGCTGCTTCTTGATTCCCATTTCGTTCCCCTCCTATCGAGGCCATCCCGAGCGCCGCGATCGCGAGTGCGTACGCGGCCACGGGGAGACCCCACCTCATGCGTTCACCGTGAGATTGCCGAGAACATCCCTGCCAGAGTTGTTCCTCGCCATGCCCGCGTCTTCAATCGCCATCGCGCACCGCAGGCACACATATGGGTCCGCCTTCAGCCGCGCGTTCTCGGCCCGCAGCCGGTCCAGTTCGTCGCGCACCTTGCGATACCGCTCGGCCTCGTCTGGCAAGCCGTCAGCGGCGCACAGGTTGGCCGAATCAGCCAGCCATTCGCGCATCTCGTCAATCGTCACTCCGTACCTCCTGTGTGCCCCTGGTAGGCCGCCCACTCCTCGAGCGGGATGCACGCCCACCGCTGCAATCTCGTGCCCCTTCGGTCCACCAGAACGACCACAGGGAGCGTTCCCGGCCGCACCGCGGAAGCGGCACGCGCCTTCTCTAGACCGTCGCGCATGGCCGTCGTGACAACCGCTTTTCCGCCGCGCACCTGGATGGCGTAGAGCTCGTGATACACGTCCTCCGGCCCGCCCGAGTCCGCGGGGTGGCGCTTGCCGCCGAGAATGCGGGCCACGTCGCGCTCGTCACTGGCGGCGCGATGCTTCGAGTTGCGGCCACGAGCCGCGCGGGTGGCGCCTCCGGCGGTGGTCATTCGGCCACCGTGACGGCCGTACCATCGTCAGCCCAGCGAAGCGGCTCGTGGATCCAGTGCGCGTTTAGCGCGTCGTCGTTCCCTCGCGGCAGAGCGACCTGTCGCCCAAGCCGCCACGACATGAACCGCGCGAGGTATCGCGCCTTGCGCAATGCTGCGTCTTCTCCTGCCCAACTCACGCTCGCCTCCTGAGCACGATGGTGATGTAGGCGCGGTCGGCGTCGAGCGACCCGCCCGTGAGTTCGGCCACGTCCCAGTTCGGCCGGCCGCGGCCGTAGGTGTGGAACATCCATGAGAGTGCGGCCATGAACGTCATCGCGAGGCCTCCAGCGCGGCGCAGAACGCAGCGGCCAGAGCGTGGGCGTCGTCCTCGGAGTGGCCGTAGAAGAACGCTGGCTCAACCATCTCTGGCGAGCCGTTTGCGTAGACGGTCAGCGCCACGTGGCGCACCCTGCCGGACCCGAGATGCACCTCGTAGTCCGCCCAGTCCCACCGCTCCCGAATCGCCGCCACGGTGACATCGAGCGAGCCCGCGTAGTCGGGGATGTTGGCGTGGCATTCGAGCCAGTGGTCGCATGTGAAACAGCGGGGGCCGGGCGTGTCGATTACGAACTCAGAGCAGACATCGCCGACCGGGTTTGGCGAAATCCACCACCTATCGCATTGGGGTTGATGCTGCGCCTCCACCGGCAGGCCGCGCAGTTCGTGAATGCGGCGGTTCAGTTCGTCGTCGGTCATCGCGACGCCTCCCAGAGAGCCCGCACCCCACCCGACGCGATGATCGCTTCGAGGTCCGCCACGTCCAGGCCCTTGCAAGCCTCGCTGCTGAGACGGGCCAACTGCGCACGGTTGCGGTCCTCGTCCCATTTCGCTTGCCACTGTGCCGTTCTTTCGGCACGGCGAGCCTGCACCTTCGACGGAAGATGGGTGCCGCAGTAACGATTGCCGTCTTCCTCAAAGCGCCCGCGCTTGCTGCATTGGTGGCCACCCATCGCCGAGTTCCATACCCGCTTGCAGCACTGTTCGTCGTTGGTCATCTTGCTGTCTCCTGTGCGTGCCGGCGCCGTTGCACCGTGCGGATGTAGACGCCGAGCGCGTCCGCCAGTTCCCGGTTGGTCGCGTGCCCGGTCGCGATTCGCGCGGCCAGCACCTCGGCCGCGGTCATGTCCTCGACGCATCGCGGCAGCGGGCACGTCACGCACCGAGGCGACGCCCAGCAGCCCTTGTCGGCGGGGATACCGTGATTCGGCACTCCGGTCGGCCGGCTCATGGCACCGGCTCCTGTAGCGCCCGCAACGTCGGAATGGCGATGTCCAGCCGCGCGCAGGTGAGCACGAGCCCGAACATTTCCGGGTTCGCGAGCAGCCATTCGATCGCGCGGCGCACGTCCTCGACTGGCGGAAGTTTCGGCGTGCTCATGAGCCATCCCTCGCGTGCTCCTGGCAGACGAAGCGCCTCGTGCCCTTAGCGCATCGCATAACTGCGACGACCGGGCGAGCGCATGGGATGCGCCCCGGTCCCGGCATCGAACAGCCGCCTTCGCTGTTCGCCCACGCGCGCTCTTGTGGCGATAGCGTGATGACGCTCATGCCGACAACCTCTGATCGCGCCCGTCGAACGCGACAACCAGCGACCGCGATCGGTCGAGCAGGCGCGAGTTCGTGCGTTCCTCGACGGACCCGGCGTTGAACGTCACCACAAGCGGGCGTTGGTTGCTGTAGCGCTCGTCCACGATGCGCCCGAGCTCCGTGACCGCGTACTCGGTGTTCTTCTCTGCGCCCAAGTCGTCGATGACCAACAGCGGCAAGCGTTCCGCGAAGAACGCGCGCGCGTCCGCGATCGTCTCCGTGGCCCGCGCAGCGTCGTAGGTGGCCTGTAGGCGCGCCACAACGTCCCTGGCGTGCCAGAACTGCCCGAGCACCGCGTGCCGGTCGAACACCTCCTGAAGCACCGCAGCGGCGAGGTGCGTCTTCCCGTTCCCACGATTCCCCACAAGGACGAGGAACGGCTGGCGCGGCGGCCACTGCACCCCCCAGCGGCGGACCTGATCGCGAATCTCCGCACCGCCGGCGCCGTACCGCGCCGGCTCCCAGTTCGAGAACCGCGCCGAGGCGAACATGGCCGGGATCCGCGAACGCCGGGCGAACTCGTCCGCCGTGTACGCCGCCTGGACGTTCTGCCCGTCCCTCTCACCGACGCAGGCCGGGCACGGCTGCGCTATGCCGAAGCGACGATCCCGCATCGGCACGTCGAGCACCACGCGACCGCCGTCGAGGCAGACGCAGCACTCATGGCCGGGATGGTCGTACCGATGGCACTGCGGGCACTTCTCGTCCTCCGTGGCCATCTCCGCCGCACGCCCCGCAAGGTGCGGCACCACCTGCTCATAGATGTTCATCCGAGATCTCCTGCGTATGAGGCCTCAAGCAGTTCGAGGCCCGTCCACTTCGAGCGGTCGAGCGGTCGCCCCTTTGCGTCGAGCGGCCCTCGCGGATCGGGCGAGCCACGGGCGCCGTTACCGCGCGGCGGATGCTTGCGCGCGTCACCTGCCATGCGGCGGAGAATCGACGCCGTGTAGCCCAAATTCGGATTGTTGGCCTTGCCGGTCTCGCGAATGGCTTCCAGAACCCACTCGATGCCGTAGTCGTCGATGGCCTCTTGGAGCAGCTGGGAGTCCTTCTCCCTGAGGGTTCTCCCAACCGTGTTCAGCCACTCGGTTTCTGCCTTTTGAAACGCGGGATCCGGCGGCTCGGGAATCAACACCTTTTGCCCCTCTTCGCGCGCGAAGGAGGAGGAATGGTTAGGTATGGTTTGGTTAGGTACGGTTGTCGTGATTTCCGTGCTACCGCCCGTGACCGGGCGTGACATCAGCGTGACATCAGCGTGACGCAGCCGCGACCGACGCTGACGTTGACGATCTGCGGCCTGTTGCCGGGCTTCAATGGCTGGCCCCGCATAGTCCTGCCAGTCGTGCAGCACCATCTTCGGCCCTTCGCTGATCAGATCGATGAACCCAGCCCCCTTCAGGGCTTCCCAGAATGCGAAGGAGTCCCCATCCCACATCGCGGCTTCCGCGATGGCCTCTTCCTCGAAGGTGGTAATGTCGCCGTCCGTGGCGTATTCCAGCGCCCACCACCACAGCGCATGTAGGTGCCCGATGGCCTGCGGCTTGGATATTGATAGACGCCGACAAAGGCGCCCCAACTTGGGATGGTTGAGCAGCGAGCGATGAGATTCGATCCAGCCGTCCATGCGGCCTCCTCCTGGTGGGAGAGGTACGGTCTCGTTTTCCACGCGAGACCTCGCTCCGGGGCCGCCACTCCACCAGCAGCGGCGCTTACGGGGCTAGCTAGGCCACACCCCGGCGCGTCCGGCTCAGGTTCCATCGATGCCTGCGAGAGCAGTCAGAAACGAGCGCGGAATGCGTCTCAGGCGGCCGATCTTTGTTGAGGGAATAGACCCATCGGCCACCCGCCGCCAAACCGTCACCTCCGCGCAGTGCAGCATCTGCGCCGCCTCTTCCACGGTGACGAAAAGCGGGGGTCCGGCCGGGGCTGGCGAATCGTCCTCCGCGCTGTGTTCCCGCTGCGCTCCCGGCCGGTTGCGGGCGTTCATTGAGCAGCCTTCCGGTCCGCCGCGAGGCTGAGCAGCTTCGCTGGCGTGCGCTCCGGGTCCGCGTCGAGCCATTCCTGGATGGCGGCGATCGATGGCGCCTTCCCGATGACGGCGCCGATGTCCAACCACGACAGGCCGAGCTTTTGCCGTGCCGCGTCCAGTTCGTCGCGCCACTCGGGCGCGGTCCGCTGCGGGCCGGACGGCAAGTCCTGAACCACCGTGGCGACGCCCTCAATGACCACCGTCCCGCCGTCGTCGGGAGCGTCGAGCGTGTCGGCAACGTCGCCGCCCTGCGCCACATCCATGCCCGCGAGCACGTCCGCGAACAGCCGCCGGCCGACGCGCACCGAGGCGCGGGCCACGAGCATGTCTGCCGGGTGGTTGCTGTAGTTCGGGTTGTTCGTGAGGCCGGCGCGCTTGGCGTCCTCAATCGTGTAGGTGACCACGCACGGCGCCCAACCCTGCCGCACGCCGCGCACCACGGCGCGGTCGCTGGACGATTCCACGACCTCGATGCGCCCGAGGCCCGAGCGAGCGACCAGCGCCCGCACCATCTCGGCGCGGACGAACGGCGATCCCTTGATGACGTCGATGTAGCTGAACGCCTGTGCAGGTTCGATGCCCAGGCTCAGCGCCTTGAGCAGCACGATCCCGGCCTTCTGGTCGTTGTCGATGGTGTTCGGCAGCAGGCCCGAGGCCCGCATCCCGGCGCCGAGCGCGACCACGGACTCCCACGCCTGCAAGTGCTGCGCGGCCTGGAGCGTCGCCGCGGCGGCGCGGACCACCTGTGCGTTGTTCTGCGCGAGCTCGACGGCCCGCGTGGTATCGGTCGTTGTCACTGGAACCTCCATTGCCTCGGTTCGGTGGGCGCAGTCGCGGCCGGCCTGTGCCGCCTCGCAATCGCAGACGGCGAACGGCGTGCCCGCGCCCATGACGATGTGGAACTGCCCGGGACGGCTGCGGCTGCGGGCCAGCAGCACGCCCGGCTCAGCGGTCGCGATCAGGGGCATCGAAGGGCCACCGGCAGCCAGTGGTCGGTCTTGTAGTGGCGCCGTGGGTGCTTGGCGATCGGCAGGCGCGGCACCCTGCCGTCGAAAAAGTAGATGAGTTCCATCACTGGCCGCATTTCGATCAGCCCTTTGTCTCGTAGGCGCACGAGTGCCTCGCAGGCTTCCGGCGAAACCCACGGCCACAGAACGATGTTCTGTTCGTCCAGAACCATCGCCCCTTCGCCCCGAAAACCGTCGATGTTCTGCTCCAACTCGACGAACGTGGTGCCCGGCCGCCGAGCCACAAAATCGAGGATTTGCTCTTCCATCACTTGAACCTCGGGCTGAACAGCGGGTTTTCGTCGGGCGGCGTCGGCGGCGTGTCAACGAGCGACACCCACGCCTGCCACCGCTTCCACAGGCTCCGCGCCAGCGCCACGTCGCCGTTCGTCACGCCCGGCCAGTAGTTCGGATCCCACAGCCCGTCCGGCATCCCGCGCATGACGTACTCCAGCGCGCGCTCCTCGCCCGTGCTGAGCCGCATGCGCGCCTCGGGGCCGTCCTCGGTGCCGCAGCGGCGGCAGGCCTGGTCGTCCCAGACGCCGCGCTCGCCGCACACCGCGCACCACGCCGTGTGGCGCTTGCGGAACGCCCATGGGTTACTCACTGCGATTCGCCCTGACTTCCCGCAGCACGTCTTCGAGCCGTTTGCCGTGGCCGCCGCTGCGCAGTTGCCAGACGACTGGCCACGCCCCGATGGCCACCACGCCCCAGCCCCAGGTGATGCCCCAGAACCGCGCGTATGTCTCCGGCTTCCAGAAGAGCCTCATACCGGTGCCTCCTCCGAGTCCTTGACGCACTGCTGCCACCACGCCGAAGCGCGACGTACAGCGTCCTGCGGCGTCGCGCCGAAGAACGTGCTGTCCGCGCCGAACGGGCGGCATCCCCACGGGTCGTCGTAGCCGTCCCCGCGCCACCAGATCTCCGCGCGCATCTGGATGACCCGCTGCCAGACGGTGGTGTAGACCTCGGTCATTGCGCCGCCGCCTGACGGCGCTCCTGCGCCTTGCGGCTCTGCGCCTCGCCCGAGCGGATGCGCGACGCCATCAAGCGCTCGCGGTTTCGGGCCGCCTTCTCTTTCGACGTGTCTCCGAAGGACACCGTGGACATGAGCAGCGACGGCGCGTCGTGCTCGCTCGATGCGAGGAACTGGCGCGTGTAGCCGCAGTGACTGCACGTGCCGGATACGTGCGAGGTGCCGTTCACCTCCTCGACGCGGTAGCGGTGCACGCAGGCGGTCATTGGCGCATCTCGCGAATAGTGCGAATGGCGCCATCGATGCACTGCTCGGCGTCGTCACGCGACCACAACGTCATAGACACCCAGGCCCGAGAGCCATCCGACAGAAATCCCGCTGAGAATCCGCCCGGATTCTCAGCGTTGAAACACCAAGCGAACCACCGGGGATGTTTTTCGTCGTGACAGATGCCAAACCCTTCGTTGACGAGTTCGATGTCGTGGCCCATCTCGCACTTGCCAACCACGATCGACGGCGCGCTCATCCCTCGAACCCCACGAGGACCTGCTGGCCGGCGGCGCGGATGCGCTCGACGAACGCGCGTTCGCACGCCGTGTTGCAGTAGTAGCCCCGTGCGGGCGGCTCGCGGTGCACCACCGCCTGAGCGCCGCACCCGCCGCACTCCACGATCCACTCGCTCACGGCACCCTCCCGAGGGCGTGAAGCGCGAGGCCAATGGCGGAGCCGTAGACGGCCGCGCACACCAGCAGCGCGGCGACCCACGTCGCCGCACGCACCCAATCGCGTGATACAGTTCGTTGTGACGCCATTCGTTTAACCTCCTTGGCGTTCCTGGTGGGCCGGGGTGCTGCGAACACCCCGGCCCTTTTGCGTAACGCTGACCACCCGGCCAGCGGCCTCGGTGTTTTCGCCGGTGCGGGAGGTCCGATCTGCCCGGACCTTGGCCCCGAGAGTCAAAAGGCTGCTGCGTTCAGCCCCGCCACCGACAGGAACCCGGACCAGCGGCTCACCGCCGCTCGCCCGTACGCCACGCCTGGTTTTAGCCGCCCCAGCAGGGTCGGCCGACGTACGGGCGAGCGCCGATGAACTCATGACGCCAGATCCTCCCGTGCGTATCGCTCCCGCAGTGCGCGAACGATAACCCACGAGCGCGACCTGTCAAGCCTCGCGGCCTCGGCGTCGAGCGCCGCCACGAGGTCGTCGGGAACGCGAACCGATACGATTGCCGATGTGCTCATGCGCGGCCTCGGCAATCGTTGCACGTGAATCGGCCGGCGAGTTCGGTCATATCGCAATACCACCGGCCGCAACCGCCGTCGCATTTTCGTTCGCCGCTCACGTCGATTGTCACGAGAATCTGATTGAGTCCGTTGCGCAGCGTGTAAGTCTTCATGTCTCTCACCTCTTGCCAGATTGTAACACGGCGTCATACGATGTCAACACTTCACACGAGGGTAGCCGATTGACCACATCCGGCGTCCACGTATTGGACGAACTCGACCATCCTGACGCATGGGACCGCCATCCCATGCACTCGCTGCCGCGTGCCGGGGAGTACGAATCGTTCGTGGCGGCGAAGCTTCAGATCGCTCAGCCAGTCGGCATGGAGACTATCCCCGACCTGCACCCATCGCTGTTCCCGCATCAGCGGGCGCTGGTCGAGTGGGCGCTGCGGCGAGGCAGAGGTGCCATCTTCGCGGATACCGGCCTTGGGAAGACGGCCATCCAACTCGAATGGGCTCGCCACGTCGTCGAGTTCACGGGGCAGCCGGCGATCATTCTGGCGCCGCTCGCAGTCGCTGCCCAGACGGTCCGCGAAGGCGAGCGCATGGGGATCGTGGTGACGGAGTGCCGCGATGGCGCGGACGTTCGGGATGGCGTGAACATCGCCAACTACGAGCGGCTTCATCGGTTCGATCCGGCGCGATTCGGCGCCGTTGTGCTCGACGAATCCAGCATCATCAAACACCACGACGCCAAGACGCTCGGCCTTTTGCTCGACGCGTTCAGGCACACGCCTTGGAAACTCTGCGCAACCGCCACGCCGGCGCCGAACGACTACACCGAGCTGGGCACGCACGCCGAGTTTCTCGGCATCTGCTCACGGGCCGAGATGCTGTCGGAGTTCTTCACTCACGACGGCGGGGAGACGCAGACGTGGCGCCTCAAAGGGCCACGCCCGCGACGCCTACTGGCAATGGGTGGCCGCATGGGGAGCACTCGTTCAGCGGCCGTCCGATCTCGGGTTCGACGATTCCGGTTACGTGCTACCGCCGTATCAGTCCGCAACAACGCGAGCATGACGCGCCAGGGGATACCGGACTACCTCATCACAATGCGTGACCCGCGCGACGTTGAGGACCGCGTGACGCACGATGCTGACCTCTACCCGGTGAGCCTATGGCAGAACGTGGCCTCGCCCGTCTGGATGGATATCAACCCATCGGACACGCTCCAGTACCGCAGCGCCCGCGAGCACGAGGACGAGCGGCACATCGCGCCGTTACAGCTTGAGGTTATCAGGCGTGCCGTGCGCCTGTGGACGAATCCCGGCGACGTGGTGCTTTCGCCTTTCGCCGGCATCGGGTCCGAGGGCTACGTCGCACTGGAGGAGGGGAGGCGGTTCGTCGGTGCCGAACTCAAGGCGTCGTATTGGCGCCAAGCGTGCGCGAATCTCGCAGCGGCCGCGCACACGTCTCAACCCGAGCTATTCACTGCCTAGCTCGACTGAGCCGCCGCCTGCGTGAGGTAGACGGTGCCGTATGCGGCCGGGCGATCGTTGGGGTTGTCGGTGCGCCAGAGCGCCCACTGATACTGTCCAGACAAGAACCCGGCCGTGTCCGTGCTCAGGATGGCCACGTTCACCACGTCGTTCGTGCCGGCGCCGTTCGAGTAGGTGACCGACGCGCCGTTCCACGCCTTCGCCAACGTGCCGTCAGAGCGCCTGAGCACGAGTTCGTACGTCCACCCGGTGTTATTCGTCGGCGTGCCCGTAGACGTGCCGTCGTCGGTGATGGTGGCCTGGAACACGTAGGCGGCACCGACAAACCATGTGCCCCTGAGCAGGTTCGTCTCGACGGCGGTTGCGGTCATAGCTGCGCTCCTCTAGTGGTGATGGTCCCGGCCGATGCGCCGAGGACGTCGATGTCGCTCCTCGATGCTCCGAGGACGGCCAGGACAGCGCCGGAGGCGCCGCGCACGGCGATGACCACGAGCACGCTCGACGCCGATGTCACATCGGGCGCGTAGCGCGTCAGGGTGAGCACCGCGACGCCCGGCGTGATGACGACCGGCCCCATCGCAACCGTCGGCGATTGAGGCGATGCGGTGAGGGCTGCTGTCCCCGGCGTGAGCCGGTACACCTGCACCATCGCAGGAGTCTGCGGCGTCACCGTGAGCGACGCGGCGCCCGGTATCAGCGTCGAGCTCGCCGTGACGCTGGCCGTGGGAGCATACGGCGTAAGCGTGAGCGAGGCCGTGCCGGGCGTTTGCGTCGTCGAGCCGAGCGCGGCGGTCGGAGTCTGCGGGGATGCCGTCAGGCTCGCCGTCCCCGGCGTCAGCCGGTAGTGCTGCAACGCGGCCGGAGCTTGCGGCGACGCCGTGATGCTCGCCGTGCTGAGGTTGACCGTCAGCCGCAACGACGGCGCGTAGGCAGTCAGCGACAGGGACGCGTTGCCGGGGATGACGGTGGTCCCCGTCGTCACGGAGACCGTTGGAGTCTGTGCCGTCAGCGACAGCGAGGCCGTGCCCGGTATCTGCGTGGCCGGCCCGAGGGCCGCCGTCGGCGCTTGCAGTGCCGTCGTGAGCGATGCCGTCCCCGGCGTGAGCGCCAGCTTGAGGCTCGGAGCCTGCGCGGTAGCCGTAAGCGACGCGGTGCCCGGCGTGACTCCGAGGCCAACCCGCGGAGTTTGAAGCGCCGTCGTCAGTGACGCGGTGCTCAGCGCGATTGTCAGTTTGAGGTTCGGCGCTTGCCCCGTCGCCGTCAGGCTCGCGGTGCCGGGAATGAGCACCACGGCCACCGTGGCCGCCGGAGTCCGCGGCGTGAGCGTGAGCGATGCGGTACTGAGCGCGATGGTGTCGCGCAAAGACGGCGTGTAGCGCGCTGTGGTGAGGCTGGCGGCCCCTGGCGTTACTCCCAGGCCCCTTACAGGGGTTTGGGCTGCCAGCGTGAGCGTAGCCGTTCCTGGCGTGAATCCGAGGGCCAGCCGCGGAGACTGCGGCGATGCCGTCAGCGAGGCCGTTCCCGGCGTGACGGTGAGCTTGAGCGTCGGAGCCTGCGCCGCGAGAGTGAGCGATGCGGTTCCGGGTGTGAGCGTGGTGCCCGATACCGTCGTCCCATCGACGCCGACCACGAACGGCCAGCGGCGGAACCCGCCCGTTGGCGTAGGCGTACCGCCGAGTAGCAGCAGGAGGGACATCGCCTACCTCCTAGCCAACTCCGAGCGCGGACAATCGCGGGCCGGTGTACTCGATGGCGATCGTCACGTAGTCGATGGCGAGCGTGTTCGTGGTGTCATCTGACCAGATGGCCACGCCGAAGCCGGCCGCGTTCACGATGTCAGGCGTCAATGTGGCGCTCCACAGGTCCGTCGTACCGCCATTCGAGCTGATCACCTTGGTAGTGCCGTTGACCGTCACGGCTGTTTTCGCCGCACCGATGAGCGTGGGCGTGGTGTCGCTGATGAGTTGCGGGATGTAGTTCGAGTTGCCGGTGCCGGACTCCGAGGCCTCTACTCGCACGGTCACGCCGAGAATCGTCGCTGTGGCAGGAACCGCGAACCCGAAGGACGAGCACACGAGGTAATCGGACGGTACGACCACGGTCGTATCCGTGGTGTTGTCGGACACGACGTTTCCCGGCGTCGTCCACGCGGTGTTACCCGCACGGTCCACGTTCGCCCCGGCACCCGGAAACACGTTTCCCGTGCTAGGCATACCAGCACACCGCATCGAGCGCCGTTGTCGGCGCCCCGTTGCCGCCGGCCGTGGACGTCGCCGCCCAGGACATCGCCGTTCCGAACGTAATGCCGCCCGGCTGCATCCAAAGGTTCGCGGCCGTCGCGGGCGGGATGGTCAGCATAAACAGCGGGTTGGTAGTCCCGACTGTCACCGAGCCCTGGGCCGTGTTGTAAAACTGCACGTACTGCGCCGTGCTGTTCGGATTGTAGATGTAGTACCCATACAGCACGCCCGCCGAGCCTTTGATGGCCTGAGCTGTGCTGGTGAGCGCCGTGCCGCCGTCGCTCGACGTGCTGTTGATGGTGCTCGTGGCGGTGCCGGCGTTCGCCGGAACGGTGAGCACGTCCACGTCGCCGATATTGTTTGTTCCGGCCGCGAGTGCCGGAAGCGTGACAACATCAACGTTGCCGATGTTGTTGTCGCCGGCGCTAATGCTGGTCACCGTGACATCGTTGTTGCTGCCGAGATTGACCAGCAGCCCGTCGGTGTTGTCGGCCGTGAGCGCGGTGGCGCTGCCGTCCGTCGAGACTGCGAGTTTGACGACCTGAACGTGACCAGCCGCGCCCGCATCGTCGGTGGCGATGGTGGTGCCGGACCCGGCGGTAATCGGTACTCCGTCAGCCATGACCTACCTCCTACGTCGGGTCCACGGTGGTAATCGGGTCGCCCGCCGTGGTCGAAACCGCAGCGGTGAACGAAGACGTCGAATCGTCCTCCTTGTAGACGGTGATGGTCCCGGCCGAACTCACCACCTTGTTACGCAGCACGCGGAGCGCTTGGCGCACCGTCCGCGTTGACGTAGTGTTGCCGCCGTTGTCGGTGCCCACGTCCAGCCGGCGGTTCAGGATGTCGTCCGCAAACTGCGCCGCGTCGCCGTCCTCGTGCGGGTAGATGACCAGCGTGGTCGTCTTCGCGCCGGACGAGGACGTTTTCACGATGACCGCCACCGTGTCCGCGTTCATCTCCGTCGATGTCAGGTCGAGGTAGTAGATGCCGCTCGACGTGGCGATCTCCGTCGCCTCGTTCGTGCAGTCCGCGAACGTGCCGGCGTCCTTGCTCACCTCCGAATCGAGGCCCGTGGCGCCCGTCACCAGGTCGCCATCGGCGTCGAGAATCGGAAACGTGATGCGGTACGCCGTGTTCTTGACCGGGTATGGTTTCGCGTCCGTGCTAGCCATGAGTTACTCCGCTATGCGAGTGTGAGTGCTCATGCCAATGTGAAAAGGCCGCTTGCGTTGATCTGCAAAGTGAGCGTGTTTCCGTCCGTGACGGTCACGTCAGCCGGCGTCGAGTCCAGCAGGCAGTACGCGACGACGTTCCCGGAGACCTCGTACAGCACGGCGAACCGCGCGACGATGCTGCCCCCGGACGCCGTCCACGACACGTCGGACGCATCGACGGTTACCGTCGTGGTGCCACTGAGGCTTACCGTGGTGGACGCGCCACCCGTGGTGTAGCCGTTCGCGTTCGAGTGCTCGTTCGTGAGTCCAGCGTAGGTGGTCGAGCTCGCCCCAATGTTCGACGTGCTCAGGAACAACGCGATCTTGAACGTGTCTGTGTCGAAGTCGAACGCGCCGTTGAGCATGTAGGTGCGCGAGTTGTTGGTGAACGTCCAGTTTCCAGCCGCCATCGAACCACCTGACCGATTGGGTTACAGGTAGGTTCGAGGCGACCGAACGAGAGACTACCAGTGGCGCGGGTTGCCCAGCCGCGGCGTGCCCCGTGAGTACGGCACGCCCCCGAAGCGCTTGGTGAGCGGCTGGCCCGAGGTGAGATCGTCCACGGTCAGATACTGGTACGTGGCCGTGGTTCCGTTTTTGCCGCCGATGAATATTCGGTCGAACGTGGTGAGTGATGACTCGGTCCAGCTTTCGAGCCACGTTCCCGGCTCGGCGTCGGAGTTCAGCCAGTAGCGCACCTTGAGCGTGGAACCGTCATACCTGACACGCGCCTTGATCTGGTCGGATGGCGTCGCTCCTCCGCCGCCGCTGGTGGAATCCGACGCCTCGACGTTCCACAACATGTCCCGAACGCGGCCAACCCAGATCCCGGGCCACCAGTCCCAGTACTGCACCGAATATCCGTCATCGGACGCACTGTCGTATAAGCCGAAGAGCGGCTCGTAGTCGTTGGCCCCGATTTTGAACTCGATGTAGAGCTCGAACTGGCTAATCGATGTCCCGAGCGGCTGGTAGGCGAACTGATCGCCGGTAGCGACGGCAGTCCCCTCGCCCCCTGAAACTGACCAGGAGGAGAGGGAGACGTTTGTGAAGTTGTCGGAGCTGAAATCGTCCGTCAGAACGACGCTCATACGTCGCTATCCCACGGCTCGTCATCGTCGCTGGCGAATGTGTCAATGAGAATGATGCACATAGCTACGGCACCAGCATCGACAGCAGCGCCTGGCACTGCGCCCGCGTGAGTTGGCGCGTGCCGAGTGTCGAATAGCTCACGGTGCCGCCCGGCGCGTCCCAGCGAATCTGGCACGTGCCGATTGGTGCGGGCGTCGCGGTCGCGGTCGGCGGCACGCTCGTGTTCGTCGCCGTGGGCGGCACAGGCGTCGCGGTCGCGGTCGGAGCGACAGTGTTTGTCGCGGTTGGGGCGGGCGGGGTGGCAGTAGCAGTGGGAGAGGGGGCACCACTACCACCACCCGGAGCCCATACGTGGATCCCCTCAATGACGTTGCCGAGCGGCCAGCCCGCAAGCTGAACTCCGCGAATCGTCGCGGAGGTAGATCCCTCTGGGATGGGGCAAAGGAACGACGATGCGTGTCCCCACGGGTCCGCCCGATTGCTGGGCTGACTCTGGCAGGGCTGGCCGTTTACGAGCGCCACGTCGCTGATCGACGTGAAGCGCAGGCGGGCGCCAGTGGGAGCCGCTGGGAACGTCACGGTGGTATCAACGTCCCACGACCCGACGTATTGCCGGGCTGGCGTCGCGCGGTTGATGGCGAACGGAACGGCCGGGGACAGCGTGATGTTGTCCCAGTGCCACGTGTTCGCGCTGCCCGCGCCGTCCTTGCTCGGCGTGTAGGAGTGGTGCCCGAACTGAACCACGGCCTGGTTGAATGGCAGACTGAGCGGCCCGTCGTACCAGACGAGGCCGATGCTCGGGATGCCAACCTTCAGGTGGTTGGCTGAGATGCGGGCTTCAAACGTGGTCCGCACGGTGGCCGATTGCGGGATGTAGTTGTCGTAGCTATCCCACCACGCGCAACCGGGCAGTTCAGACTCAACGCCGCCAGCGACGACAACGGGGCAGACGTTGCGCCACGCCGGCGAAAGGCGCAGTTCGAGAGCGTCATTCGGCAGGCCATCCCCGTCCGGCAGCCAACTCGCGAGCGGGAACGCCATGTTGGAATCGAAGGACGAAAGGGTGATCGTCCACCAATCGCGGGACGAAGTCACGAGGGTCGAGATGTCGAAGCTGATGACGGCCTCACCGGCCGACCAGTCCAGCAGCTGCGGCGGCGTGAGGTAGATCGCCGCGTAGCCGCTGATGTCGGAGTCGATGCTGGTCATGATGTGGTTCCGGCACTGAAACACCGTGCCGTCGAACGTGGTGACGACGTGAGTACCGGGGTACGGCCCGCAGTCCGGCCCGTGCTGCGCCACCACGGGTTCGAGCGCGTCTTGCACGTCCCGCTGGTGGACCATCACGTCCCAGCCGGCCAGCGCGTCCACCTGCTGATAGCCGAGCGGCGCGGGTGGGTCGCCGTCGAACGTAGCCGCGAGCCCGATCGACCCGGCGAGCGCGAGCATCAGAGAGAACGCGAGGATGCCGCGTCTCATGCGCCCGGCTCCCGGCCCTGGAGCCCGCGGACCCAGCGGTACACGAACCCGGCGACGGCCACGAGCGCGGCGGTCTCGGTGTTCCCGAGGCTCAGGTCGGCGGCGTGGTCGACCACGAACCCCGCCGCGACGGCGACCACCACAAGCCCGAGGTCGCGGGCGAACTTTTCAAGCGTGCGCTGAGTTGGAAGCATGACACCCTCCCTTGCGGGTAGGGTGCGGACGGGTCAGCGAGAGACTAGATGGCGAGCACTTCCTGCTCCATTCGCTTGGCGGCGATCTCGCAATAGCGTTCTTCGATCTCGATGCCGATGGCACGCCGCCCGAGATCCTTGGCTGCACGGAGCGTCGTGCCGGATCCCATGAACGGGTCTACGATTTTTCCGTCTGGCATCTGGCTGATACACCAAGCCATGACCCGCAACGGCTTTTGAGTAGGGTGCCCGAGGCGCTCAGCATTGGTCGCCCCGATCGAGTGAACGATGTGCCTAGCGTTTCGGTTGAGGCTCGTCCACGCGAGCTCAACGTTTGCCATTGACGGCGGTGCATCAGGCTTGACCCACGCCATCCATCCTCGCGACGGCGGCAAGGCGTAATAGTTTCCGCCCCAAACACACGCCGCCGCATATCTCGCGACCCATAAGTCGAGCCCGGCTGCCGGAGCCTCATCCCACTGCTCCGGCGTGCGCCCGGCCAACCGCTGCCACTTCGTAGGCCGCGCTGCAAATTTGATCCCGTACGGCGGATCCGTAACCATCACGTCCGCCTCGATGCTCGGCAGCACCTCGCGCGCGTCGCCGTGGTAGATGGTGATCCCGCCCCGGTCGTAATACGGAACCACGCTACCGCTTGACCCCGCCCGGCTCGTGCGTGTGGTCCGGCACCGACGCCCCGACGCCGGGATGGTTCGCGGGCGAGGCGTGTCCGGCGAGCATGGCTTGCGTGCTGGCGGCGATGTCCGCCACCGAACGCGTCGACGCCCACTGCCCCGCACGGTAGCGGGCCAGTTCCAGCGCCTGCGCGGCGTCCACCATCGCGCCCTCTTCGGAGCCTGCCAGCACCCGGCGGGCGAGGTTGTGCAGCAGTTCGATATCGGCCTGGCTCATGTCATCCTCC
>Ga0208005_1000318_pt1 | contig 18846 bp, 17 predicted proteins | sample DEB19_08_DNA_3_FD_184530 | JGI IMG/M metagenome (GOLD analysis project Ga0208005, IMG submission 184530) | Aqueous microbial communities from the Delaware River and Bay under freshwater to marine salinity gradient to study organic matter... | ecosystem: Environmental > Aquatic > Marine > Coastal... | reverse complement strand
AAAGAGAGGATGGGTTGTATAGGTTAAAAATTGTTTACTTTTGTAAAAACATCTTATAGCGTGAAATTTACTGAATTTGTAGGTAACTTAAATCCTTTCAAGAAAAAGGGTGCTACCAATATTGGCTTTCCGTCTAATCCACTAGCTGACTTCGCAGGTTTAATTAAGGGTAGAATACTTTATCCTGATATTAACGATAAGAAGTTTGTCAATGATTATTGTAATAACAGCGAGGTATATGCTATCGTTAAAAGAATAGCTAAGACAGTATCAACTGTTCCTTTCTATGTTTACAGCGTTAAAAACAAAAAAGCGTTTAATCAGTATAAATCTATGATTGCTAACGCTTCCTCTACTGCTGACTTAGCAAAAGCAGAACTTGTTAGAGTTAAGGCAATAGAAGAGGTAGCTGATTCTCCATTGAATGATTTGTTACAACAACCTAACGAATACCAATCTTTCTCTGAGTTAATCGAGAATATGATTGGCTATAAACTAATTACTGGTAACACTTATGTTTGGGCGAACAGATTGTCTAATGGTAAGGTTCAAGAATTAGTATGTCTCCCATCTCAATATATGGGTATCATTTCTGATGGTACCATTAATGGGGTTGAAGGGTACACATTCACTTTAGTAGGATGGGATACTTTACCAGCGAAAGATGTGATACATCTTAAGTACTTCAACCCTTACTTTGACACTAACGGACAACAACTATACGGATTATCACCTTTACAAGCAGCATACAGAACTGTACAGCGTTCTAATGATGCAAAAGATACATCTGTTGGTATGTTGCAGAATCAAGGTCCTAAAGGTATCTTGTATGCTAAAGAAGGTAACAATGATTTCGGACCAGAGGCAGCAGGTAAACTAAAAGAAGATTTCTACAATCAGTACGGAACTAAGACGCAAGGTGGTATCGTTCAGAACGCAGGTAGAATATTAATAGCAGGTGCAGAGTTGGGTTGGTTGAACATGGGATTATCTCCTGTAGATTTACAATTGTTAGAATCTGAGAAAATCACTCTTAGAGAACTTTGTAATGTGTACGGAGTGAACTCAGCGTTGTTTAACGATCCTGATAACAAGACCTATAACAACATGAAGGAAGCTAAGAAGGAAATGTTAACGCAAGTTGTACTTCCTGAGTTAGTTGCTATTCGTGATGCAATGAATAGATTCTTTGGTAACGAAATGGGAAGAGATACTTACATCGATTTCGATTTAACAGTATTCCCAGAGTTACAAGAAGACATGAAGGAATTGAGTGGTATCTTATCTCAGTCTTGGTGGATTACTCCTAACGAGAAGCGTGTGGCTATGCGTTATGAGACTATACCTGATGAGGTAATGAATGAGATATTTATACCTGCTGGTTACTTGCCTATAGATGAACTTACTATGATGCAAGATCCACGCAACGCACAACAGCAAGGTGATTATAATATACCTCCTGTTAAAAGCGAAGGTTTTTTTTTGAGTAAGAACGAAAAGTTAGACCAAGTTTACTCTAAGTACAAGTCTGTTACTAACATGAGCTACTCAGAACTAAAGGCTTGGTCAAAAACAGAATGCTCTAAGAAGGCTTCTTTAGATAGAGCACCTATTGCTAGAAACCTAAGACTACTTTCTAAAGCTAAAGAAGATTGGACTGCAAATGATATAGAAGATGCTAATAGAACAATTAGCTTCGTGAGTAGAATGAGAGGTGCAGAGCAAGGAGAACCAGCGGCAGAAGGTTGCCCTTCTAAAAGAGACATATCATTAAAAAATTGGGCATACGATCCATCTAAGTAATGGCTAAAATACTTTATCCTTCACAACAATTTGCTTTGCAACAAAAGATTGCAAGGAAATCAATCAGAGAATACCAGCCTAAAATAAAGGCAGTATTGCAGAAGGATTTTGACAAAGCTGCTGACTTAGTTGGTAAAATGGGTGCAGAACAAACACTAAATAACGTACAAGCTTTATTCGACTCACAATCGATTAATAATATTTTACGAAATTTGTATGAGAACGTAGGCGGTTATACCGCAATGCGTTACGAAAAGATATTTGACAAGTATAAAAAAGAAGAGTCTATAGACTTTGATCCGCTAGATATTGCTGACGAATGGTTGGCATTTATGTTGTCTTATTGGACAGCTATTAGTGGAGCTAAGATGTATGGCATTGAGAATACAACCGAAACAGAGATTGCTAGGTTGATTAATAACGCTATACGTTATGGTATAGAGAATAATCTTACTGAAAGAGAAATCAATGAGTTGGCTATTAAGTCACTTAGAGATGGTAAGATTAATAGCTCAAGAAGTCTATTGATTGCTCGTACTGAATCGCATCAAGCTTTAAGCACAGGTGCATTTGGTGCAACTAAATACTCAGTAGTTCCTTTGCTAAAACAATGGGTACACTCAGAGTATATGTCAGCTCCTCGTTTGTGGCATTTAGATTTGGATAGACAAACTAACCCTGACACACAAGGAACGAGAATATTGGTGAATCAGCCATTTATGGTAAACACACCAAATGTAGGGATGATACAAATGCAATACGCACATGACGCAACAGGCGGTGCTATAAATAACTGTAACTGCAGATGTTGTACGGTGTATATTGCGTAAACAAATAAATATGAGTAATTTTTATAACAGAAAAGGAGTAAGCGGTGCACCGATTGATATGTCGGATGACTCAAGAACAGTAGTTGTTTACTACTCCGCATTTGGTAACGTAGATAGTGATGGTGATGTAATCACTCCTGGTGCGTTTACTAAATCATTAAAAGAAAATGGTCCACAAGGCAAGAATAGAATCTGGCACTTGTTCAATCATTCAACAGACAAGCCTGTAGCTAAGCCATACGAAATGATGGAAGATAGCTTTGGTTTAAAGTCTTACGTTAAAATGCCAAACACAACTTTAGGTAGAGATACTTACGAGTTGTATAAAGATGGGCATATTACCGAACATAGCATTGGCTTCCAAACTGTGAAGTCTCAAGCTAAGTCTGGTTATAACGAAATATCAGAAATTAAATTGTTTGAAGGTTCTTCAGTTTTATGGGGAGCTAATTCTAATACACCAACAGTAATGGTTAAGTCTGAAATCAAGGCTACAGTTATTGATGAGATAGCTAAGACTATCAAATCTTTAAGAAATGGCTTTTATACAGATGAGACATTCGGTTTGTTGGAATTAAAACTTAAACAATTACAGCAATACCTTGCAGAAATGGAAGATGAAGAATCAGTTCCTTCAGAAGAACAACCGCCTGTAGAAGAACCATCTGAATTGCAACCAGAAGGTGAATCAGTAGATGAGGCATTGGAAGAAGAAGAGAACCCGATGATTTCTATTGAAATCGAGGTTAGCAAATATTTACAATCATTTAAAATTTTCAACTAATGGTAGAAGAAATTAAAAGTGCTTTTGAAGGTATCAAGTCTGAATTAAACGGACAATTTGATGCTGCAAAAGCTGAAAACGTAGCTGCAGTAGATGCGGTAAAATCTGAATTAGAAGAATTAAAATCTCAAGTTGCTGTAGTTAAAGATGCTGCAGACAAATTAGAGGCAAAATCCAATCGTGTAAAAATGAATCAAAACGAAGTAAAAGGTTTCAATGGTGCTTTAGCTGAAGCTATTGAAAAGAATGCCGATTTATTAGGCAAATTAGGTGCTGGTGAAATCAAGAACACAGCATTTGTAATGGATACTAAAGCTGTAGGTAATATGACAGAAGCAGTTAACTTAACTGGTGATATTCCTCGTGCTTATGCTAACCAAGTTTATGGCTTACCTTCTCGTAAGGTGCATGTTAGAAGTTTGTTACCAGTAGGTACAATCTCTCAAGGTTTGTTTACTTTCCCTCTTGAAACAGGTGGTGAAGGTGCTCCTGCTGCTCAAACTCAAGGTAGTGCAAAAGCTCAAGTTGATTTTGACATCACAATGACTAATGCTCCTGCACAAGTTATTGCTGGTTATGTTAGAATCTCTCGTCAAATGTTAGATGACGTACCTGCTATGACTTCTTTCTTACAACAAAGATTGTTAGAGAAGTATTTAGTTGCTGAAGATGCTCAGTTATTAAGTGGTAACGGTACAGCTCCAAACTTGACTGGTTTAACAACTGTAGCTTCTGCTTTCACAGGTGCTGCTACTGTAGACGTTGAGCAATTAGTTCAATCTATTGCACAAGTTGAAGCTAGTAACTACACAGCTACTGGTATCTTGATTAACCCAACTGATTGGGCTAACATCATCAACACTAAGAACACTAATAGTGCTTACTCTTTACCAGGTTCTACAATCGTTACAACTAACGGTCAATTATCAATCGCTGGTATTCCTATCTTCACTTCTACAGCAATCGCTGCTGATAAGTTCTTAGTAGGTGACTGGTCTATGGGTGCTCAAATCATGCAAAGAGATGGTATTTCTGTACGTTTCTCTGAGTTTGATGGTAACAACTTCACAGAGAACATGATTACTGTTCGTGTTGAAGCTCGTATTGCATTCCCAATCTACTACTCTGGTGCATTCGTGTACGGAGATTTCGGTAACGTAGCTTAGTCTTAGACTAATCTAAAATATAAGGGGTAGCCAAAAACTACCCCTTTTTTAATGCGTTAAATTTTGACTATTTTTGTAAAAAACATATAGGATGCAAATTGTAAGAGATATTACAACAACAGTAGCCCCTACAGCAGACGTTGTTACTTTAGCCGAAGCTAAGAACTACCTTAGAGTTGATTATAATGAAGATGACGATTTAATTGATGCTTTGATAGATACTGCACAAATAAGACTTGAGCAATATGCAGGTGTTGCCATGACACCAAGAACATTGAAGGTTGTAGCTTACGTTGATGAGTTTATAGAACTTCCTTATGTGCCTACAGGATCAATTACATTGGTAGAATATTGGGATAATGAGAACTGGGTTACTATGGTAGCAGGTGATTACAATGTTTTGGGCGATACAACCAAGAAGGTGTACATGGTTGCTAATAACTGTATGGAATATAGATTTACTTACACTTGTGGTTATGCTACAACTCCTAAAGGCATGAAAACAGCCCTTTTAAAGTATGTTGCTGACCTTTACGAGTACAGAGAATCAAGTGTTGAGGCAAGTCAGCCAAACGCTAATATAACAACTGCTTATGAGCTTATGAAGCCATATAAGCGTATTAACTACATATTATAATGATAGGTAAATTTCACAATAGAATTACATTCAAGAGCAAAACAGGTGTTTCTGATGGTGCAGGAGGTTATGTAAATACACTTGCTGACTATTATACTTGTTGGGCTCAGATAGCTACAGATGCCGAAAACAAGACAGATATAGCTGGTAGAGATTCATTAAGCAATGATATTAACTTCAGAATAAGATATACTACATCAAAAACATTTGATAACAAGTTGATTATCAGCTATAAAAGTAATTTATACTTGATTAATTCAGTAGTAAATGAAAATGATAACAATAAGTTTTTTATTATTGGTTGTTCAACTTTAGTTAATGGCTAGAAATGTATCTGTAACAATAGACGCTAAAGGACTGCATGATTTAAGCAAAAAGTATGCTGGTATAGCAGAAAAGTTTAAAAAATATGCTATTCAAGAATTAGATAAAGCAGTAAAAAAGATGGAAATTGAAGCTAAGAAAAAGTCAAGTCCATCAAAGCTTAAAAGAATATTTCCTAATTCTACATACGAAAGAACAGGTAATTTATCAAGGAGTATATATTCTACGCCATATCAAAATGGCTATGCTACCATTGGAATGGGCAAAGGCATTACCTATGCTCCATATGTGGAATTTGGTACTCGTAGAGGATATGGAATGCCATATCAAGCAAGTTCACTTATAAAAGGTACAGCTCAAAATATAGCTATTTTATACAAAGGAAATAACATAAGGAAGTTTAATATGCCTGCTAGACCATTCTTCTTTAATACTATAAATAGCAATATGAATGCTCTTTATAGGAAGCTTAATAATGGCATCCCAATATAAATATATTTCGCTAAATTTGTGTAAATGAAAGACTGCGGATTAGCTATAAGAAAGGCGTATTTTGATAAATTAACTAGCGAATCGTATTCGTTAGGAGTTTATGATACTATAGCTCCAGACAGCGTAAATCCACCATTCTTACTCATTAGTAGCCAAACATCTGCTGAAAATAGTGATAAACAGAGTTTTAGTCAAAATGTTACTATTCAGTTTGATATTGTCTACAAAAGTTCTAAAGCAGGAGAAGTTGGTCAAAAGTCAGTAGACGAATGGGCTAACGAATTATTGGAAATTATAGGAGTTAACCCTCCTGATTATCCAAGTGCAGCTCCTAACTTTAAAATAGTTACTCGAAAGGTAGGTTCAAACATAGCTACATTTGATTATATCAATGAAGCTTATATCTTTAGAAGAGTAATAACAATGGAACATTTTGTGAATCAAATATTATAAAAAAAGTAAAATAAAATAAAATGGCAACAACAGGTGTATTTAACGGAACCTCATTGGTTGTATTAGTTGGATCAGAAGTAGTAGCACACGCTACATCTTGTTCTTTAAGCTTTTCTGTAGACTTACCAGATAGCACAGATAAAGAAAGTCAAGGATGGACTAACCACATTGGTGGTGCTAAATCTTGGTCTTTGACTACAGATGGTTTAGCTACAGTTGATCCTGCTGCAACAGCATCTTACTACACTACAGGTGAGTTAATGACTGCAATCGCAAATAGAACTGCTGTAACAGTTAAATTTACTACAGTTAGTGGAACAACTCCAGTAAATGGTGATTTAATTTGGTACGGAAATGCTTTCATCGAAAGTATGGACATTACTGCTGATATGGAGTCTCCAGTAACTTATTCAGTATCTTTCACAGGTTCTGGTCAGTTACAACAAGCTACCAACCCAGTAGTATAATTAATAACCAAAAACAACAACATATATGAGAGGACATTACGAATTAAAACTTTCGGATGGTAAAAGCATACCAATGCGTTTCTGCACATGGTCTTTAAAAAGATTTTGTCAGTTACAAAAAATTGGACCATCAGAAATAGGACAAGCTTTAAGTGGTAATCAAACATTAGATGCAATAACTAATCTACTGCGTTCTGCTGCTGAATATCCATTGTACAAAGAAGGTATAACACCAACTTTTACAGATATTGAAGTATGTGATTGGATAGATGATTTAGGAGGATTAGGAAGCCCTAAATTTCAAGAAATCATGAGCTCATTAGCAGATAGTATGAACAGTGGTTTAGAAACCGAAATTAAGGCTAAAAAAGGTAATGGAGTAAAAAAAAATTAGAGTGGATTGATATTGAAAGATATACAATGGGGGAGTGCCAAGTGCTTCCCCATTTGTTTTGGGATATGACGATGGCTGAGTTAGATTTTGTTTGGTATGGACATAGACATAAAGAAGAACAAGAGTGGATTAGAACAAGATGGCAAACTACAATATTGGTAAATATTCAATTACCAAAAGGCAAGAAAGTTAAGCCTAAAGACCTTTTAGAACTTGACTGCGATAATCGTAACTTTGTGAAACAAAAAGTAATGAGCCAAGAAGAATTAAATGAGGTTCTTCAGAAGTATAATAATGTAAAACCAATTGGTAATGGCAAATAGCGACAATCAAGTAGAATTAAAACTTAATCTAGACATATCTGGAGTGCAACAAGCACTTTATGACATGATTGGGCAGTTTAATGGTACAGATAAAGAATTTGATAAAATATCTAAGAAAATTCAAGAAAGCTTTAAAAATCTTGAAGCAACAATTAAAAGATTTGGTGCAAATTCTGATGAAGCCGCAGCTGCTGCTAAAAGATATTCTAATACATTAACAGCATTAATAGCAAATGGAGTAAATCCTGGAGTTGATGCATTCAATAGATTAGATAACGCAATGATTGGAGCTAGTTCAGCTGCTAATGCGGTAGGAGGTAGTATAAAGAAAAGCAACAGAGATTGGACAAATATTGCATTAGTAGTACAAGACTTACCATTTGGTTTTAGAGGTATTCAGAATAACTTGCCAGCTTTAGCAGGATCATTTGCTGCTGTTACAGGTCCTATATACTTAGCTATTTCTGCAATTATTGCATTAATAACAATATTTGAAAAAGATATTGCTAAATTATTTAATACGGTAAGTGATGGCGAGAGAAAACAAAAAGCTTATAATGAATCATTAGAAGCAGCTAAACAATCTTATATTGATGCAAGTGTTAAGGTAAAAGAATTAACAGAATTATCTAAGGAAGCTGCTGGAGATAAGGATAAAGAGAAAAGGGTAGTTGATGAATATAACGAATCTATTGGTAAATCAATAGGTAAATTAAATACATTTAAGCAAGTACAAGATTCCTTGATTAATCAAGGTGATAAATATGTAAACTATATATTTTTATTAAACTCAGCTAATGCGGCAGCAGCTAAAGTTGCCGAAGAGTCTGCTAATAAAATGATAGCTTCATTTAAGAAGCCTGAAGAATTTATTACAGATATTGAAGCATTCGCTAGTGCACAGTTTAATGTATTTGGAAATTTATCTGATGCTTTGTTAGGATTTTCTCAAAATCTAGCTAAAAAAGGACAAAAAAATCAACAGCAGTATTTAAAAGATACTGATAAAAATATAGAAGCAGCTAAAAGTGCTTATGAAGAATTTAAGAAATTAGCAAAAGAAGCAGCTAAGGGATTAAATTTTGGAACATTTGGAGATTTAACTGAAAAAGACAAAATAAAAGAAGAGAAAATACAATATTTTGATTTGACTAAGGCGGTAGATCAATATTATAACTCTAAATTGGATTTTGCTACAAAAGACGATGAAGCTCAGAAAAAAATATTACAAAGTCAACAAGCCACATATGACGATTTATTATTAAATAATTTAATATCAACAGTTGAATGGTATGATAAAACTGCAGATATTTATAAAAAAATATATGATTTAAATGAAAAAATTACTAATAAGCAAATTAGTGATAATAAAGAGTTAAATCAAATAACTAAACAAAGATATAAGGATCAATTATCTGATATAGACCAATATTATAATAATCTTTTAGATTTTGCCGAAAATGATAGGAATGCTCAAAAAGAGATTCTTATGCAAAAGAATGCTGATTTAACAGCAGGATTAATGATTGGTGCTATTACTTATGATGATTATGTAAAAAGAATTGCAGACAATACTAAGAAAATTGGTCAAATAAATAAATCAATAGCTGAAGAGGCTTATAAATCATTATTACAAATTGGTAATGGTTTAATGAATGCGTTAGGACCTTCATTTGATATGCTAATAGAAAAAGGTATGAGTTTAGGAGAAGTTCTAACTAATGCATTTCAAGGCTTATTAAAACAATTAGCAAAAGTAGTTGCTTTAGCTTTAGCTGCAGTAATTTTAATGTCAATATTGTTTCCAGGCAAGCTTGCTGCTGCAGGAGGATTTAATAAGGTTTTAGGAGGCTTAATAGGTCAAGGAATGGGGTTAGGCGGTCTTATTGGTGGCGGAGCAAATGCAGCAGGTGCAGTAGATGCTTCTACAGGCACTAATGCGATAAACAATATACAATCAAGTTTACCTAGTAATGATGGTGGTTCTTTTGTATTAAGAGGTAATGATTTAGTTTTGGCATTAAATAGAAGTGAAAATTCATTAAACCTTAGAAGAGGAGTATAATGGCATACGGAAATAAATATAAAATAACATACGCTACAAGAGCAGACAAGACAGTATATTTATATCTTTTAGAAGAAGGATATACTGGAACTGTTTATGAGTATATGGGAGTTAATATTGGATTAGAATATTTGCCACAATCAGATGATCCTTTTGAATCTATTTATTCTAGCCAATTAAACGCATCAATAGATATTACAGAATATTATAATGGAACATCTTGGGTAGAAAGTTTAAGTGTAATGCCAAATTTTGTTACTTTAGATGACAGGAAGTATTTTGCAAAGCTTTATATTGATGCTGACTTAGAATGGACTGGTTGGGTTATTAGTGATAATATTCAAATATCATTTTCTACAGGTAGAAAGTTATTATATTTTAACTGTGTTGATGGATTAGGTATGTTAGAAGATATACCATTGCCTATTAGCAATAGAACTAATACTAATACGACAAATACAATATTATATTATTTTAGGACTTGTTTAAATAGTTTAACATTACCAACAACTCCAAATATAGTAACTAGCTGTAATTTCTATGGAACTGGAATGACAGATAGAGGCACAAGTGCTACTGCAGACCCATTTAATCAGGCTTATTTGCCTTATAGAACATTTATAAATGAAGATGGTACATATATATCATGTTTAGAAATAATAAGAAATTTAGCCAAATCTTTTGGATGTAGAGTGTTTATGGCAGGTGGGAAATGGTGGATTGTATCAATTAACACTTTTGCTAATACAACTATTAACTTTACAGAATATACTTATAGCGGAACAGTCGTTAGTACACCTTCAACATTAAATAGACTTAGCACAATACAAGCTTATAGTGGTAATACAAGTGGTGTTTATTTTATTAATAATAATCAGTTTAAGTTACTAAAAAAGGGTTTTTCTAAGATATTTTATAATAAAAAAATAGAAACTGCTAATAATTTCTTTTCTAATGGTAATTTAAGACCATTGCAAGTTGGATCAAGTGTTCAACCTGAGAATTGGAATGCTAGTTATACAGGAGCAGGTTCTACAACATATATAAATAATACTACAGATAGCACAGCAACAATGACTCTTAACAGAGGACTTAGTTCAAGTGCAACTTTACAATTACAACCAGTTGTTGGTTTAAATCCTGCTGCTGGTCCATATATAGGTGCTGCAAGTAAATTAAAGGTTAGTTGGACATATTTTAGTCAATCTTTAAGTGGGTATCGTGGTAATGTATATTTAAGCGTAAGTGCTGGTGCCTCTTATTATGTTTGGGATGGCACAGCATGGAGTACAACTGTAGGAGATTACTATTCCATACCAGCTTACACAGGAACATCTGGTAGTCAAATTAATACATTTACTTTTGAGACTAGTGTAATTCCAATACCTGGTCAAATAGCTTTTGCGATTGCAGTAGAAACTGGAACTTGTGAATTTATACAAGTAGGAGACTTTAAGCTTGAAGTTATACCACTTTTGAGCCAAGTTAATTATAACATTTCACAAGGTGCAAACAGCGAATATGCAAAAGAGATAGAAATACCTTATGGTGTTTATTCTGCTTCAGGTACATATCCTGTAGAAACTGGCGTATTTATGAATAGTTCTGGTGCAGCATTTAGTACTTGGTATCAATATGGGAAAGCAGGTACATATGCTAGTTTAATTGAGCTATTAATGAAACAATACATGAATGTATTAGGAGTTAATATAATTAATTTAGATTGTCAATTAGCTAGTTTTGATACAGCTAATGGGTATATGAATGCATCAAAAATGTTGAAAGCAACAGATACCGATCCAGCACAAATTAATATAGCAGACAATTCATATATGTTAGGTAATGCAACAATAAATTATGTTGATGATAGTATACAAGCTACATTGCTGAAAATATCAGATACAAATGTTACAGCAACAAATACCTACGAACTGTTTTATAATACTTTAATATAATATAATAAATGGCATCAGTAATTAATGGAACGAACATAGTGCTTTACTACTTTAACCCAGCTACAAGTATAGCTGTTCCTTTTGGAGCTGCTACTAACTGTACTTTTGAAACTAATGTAGAACAAGTAGAAGTAACAAGCCAAACATCAGCTTGGTTTAGAGAATATAAAAATGATGTCATTACATGGTCAGTAACTTGTGATGGTTTTGTGTCACTAAGCGACAACTACAACTATGCATATTTATTGCAATTAGTATTAGATAAAGAGCCTATTACAGTTAAGTTTTCTATAGACAATGATAACGGAACTGGTAGTGGGTTATTAGGATATACAATCCTTACAGGACAAGCTAATATCACTTCTTTATCATTAAGTGGACCTGTAGAAAACTCATCTACATATAGCGTAACTTTGCAAGGAACTGGTGGATATTCAATTGATGGTGTAGAGGTAACTCAAGAAGGCATCAATATTAGCAGTCAGATTGTGAAGATGTACGACTATACTGCTACAGGAGGAGAGACAACAGTAACATTGCCTGGTGCAATTGGATTTACTTGTTTTAGTGTAACGAGAGGTGGTGTAGAAGTACAAGACATAAATCCAGTAACTGTAGATGCAAACGATGTATCATTTAACACAGTTACAGGTATTTTAACATTCGGATCATCATTGGCTGCTGGAGAACATATAAGAGCATTATTTAAGTAATATGGCACAATTAGTATTAAAAAATATCCTAGCAGGTTCTGGGAATGTACTTGCAGGCGGTGATAACACAGGAAATGTAACGAAGGTTACCATAGGTTCAAACCTCACTTTATCAGGTGGGGTTTTGTCGGCTACAGGTGGAGGCACAGGATCAGTAACCTCAGTAGCGTTAAGTAGAAGTGGGAATGCTCTTACAATTACTGGATCACCAATTACTACTGCAGGTACGATAAATATCGGATTTAGTGGAAATAGTGGTCAGTATATTGATGGTTCTGGGAACCTTACAACTTTCCCTTCAATTATTACTCAAGCACAAAACTTAGTAACTGAGGTTTATAATGAAACTGGTGCTACTTTAACTAAAGGCACAGTAGTTTATATTAATGGAGGGCATGGGAATTTGCCAACTGTTGCTAAGGCAATTGCTACAAGTGATGCTACATCTGCACAAACATACGGAGTAGTAAGGGCAGATATTACCAATATGAATAATGGTTATGTAACTGTTTTTGGTAATTTAGATAATTTAGATACACAAGCATATGCTGATGGAACACAATTATATTTAAGTGGGACAACTGCTGGTGCTTGGACTTCAACTAAACCATCTGCACCTATTCACTTAGTATATGTTGGTATCGTTGTTCGTTCACATCCAACTCAAGGTGTTGTAGAGATTAGAATACAAAATGGATATGAGTTAGATGAATTACATGATGTTCAAATTACAAGTTTAGCTGATGGAGATATTCTTAAATATGACTTAGCTACTGACTTATGGAAGAATGTGGCAGGTACAACAACTAATATAGCTGAAGGAACTAACCTTTACTATACAAATGCTCGTGCAAGAGGTGCTATGAGTGCTAATGTAGGATCAGCATTGACTTATGATAGTGCTACTGGTAGATACACATTATTAGCTGCTGATAGCGGTACAAGTGGCTATTTAACGGCAGCAGATTGGACTGATTTTGATTCTAAACAAGCATCATTAGGCACAGGAACTACATCACAATATTTAAGAGGTGATTTGGTTTGGGCAACACCTCCTGCACCTGCATTGGAAGATTTAACAGATGTTGGAATAACATCTCCTACAAACGGACAATTACTTAGATACCAATTAGGTACATGGATTAACTTTACTCCTACTTATGTATCTGCTGGATTTTTTAGTGCTACATCTCCTTTGGCTTATAATAGTACAACTGGAGTGTTTAGTATGCCACAAGCTACAACAAGCGTAAGTGGATATCTTAGTTCTACCGATTGGACAACATTCAATAACAAACAAGCTGCTGGCAACTATATTACTGCATTAACTGGAGAAGCCACCGCAAGTGGACCAGGTTCAGTTGCAATAACTTTAACAAATAGTGCAGTTATTGGTAAGGTTTTAACTGGTTTAAATGTAACTGGTGGTAGTGTATCTGCAACTGATTCTATATTAACGGCTTTTGGTAAAGTACAAAATCAAATCAATGGTTTAATTGGTGGTTCAATATATAAAGGAACTTGGAACGCATCCACAAATACTCCAGCTTTAGCATCAAGTGTTGGTACTGCTGGTTGGTACTATATTGTTAGCGTTGCAGGTACAACTAACTTAAATGGTATTACGGATTGGCAATTAGGCGATTGGGCAATATTTAATGGTGGTGTATGGCAAAAAGTAGATAATACTGATTCAGTTGTAAGCGTGAACGGATTTACTGGTGCAGTTAGTTTAACTACTGACAACATTAGTGAAGGTGCTACCAACTTATATTACACAAATGCAAGAGCAAGAGGTTCTGTTAGTGTGGATGTTGGCTCTGCTTTGACATATAATTCAACTACTGGTAGATTTAGTTTACCTGCTGCTGATGGTGGTGTTGCTGGTTATGTAACAACAACTGATTATAACTATTGGGATAGCAAACAAGATTCATTAGGTACTGGTACGACTTCACAATGGCTAAGAGGAGATTTAACTTGGTCAACTGTACCTGCTCCTGCTTTAGATGACTTAACGGATGTAACAATAACAACTCCTTCTAATGGTCAACTTTTAAGATATTTAGCAGGTACTTGGATTAACTTCACACCAACATATATTTCTTTAACTGCTTTATCTGCAACTGCACCTTTATCTTATAATAATACTACTGGTGTATTTAGCATAACACAATCATCAAGCACAGTTAATGGTTATTTATCATCAACTGATTGGACAACATTTAATTCTAAAGAACCTGCAATAACAGCAGGAACTACTGCTCAATATTGGAGAGGAGATAAGTCTTGGCAAACATTAAACACAACAGCGGTTACGGAAGGTACTAATCTTTATTTTACTACTGCAAGAGTTTTAGCAACTGCTTTAACTGGTTATACAGTTGGAACAAACACTGCATTAGCCGCTACTGATACTATATTAGGTGCTTTTGGTAAAGTACAAGCACAAATCAACTCTAAGGGTTCTGGTACTGTAACATCAGTCGCTGCTTTAACATTAGGAACAACTGGAACAGATTTAAGTTCAACAGTTGCAAATGGAACAACAACTCCAGTAATTACATTGAATGTGCCTACGGCATCAGCTACAAATAGGGGTGCTTTAAGTTCTACGGATTGGTCAACTTTTAATGGTAAGCAAAATGCTATAACATTAACAACAACTGGAACAAGCGGTGCTGCAACATTTGTAGGTGCTACATTGAATATTCCTCAGTATCAAGCAGCAGGAACTTATGTTACATCTGTAACTGCAACAAGTCCACTTTCTTCAAGCGGTGGCACAACTCCAGATATAAGCATATCTCAAGCTACTACATCAACTAATGGATATTTAAGTTCAACAGATTGGAATACTTTTAACAACAAGCAAAACGCATTAACTAACCCAGTTACTGGAAGTGGAGCAAGTGGTTATATTGCAAAATGGAATACGGCAAGTACGATTACGAATAGTTTGATTTACGAAGCATCATCTAAGGTTGGTATTAACACAACCAATATGGTGTCTTTGTTTGATGTTACTAAGAATGCTTTAGGTGTAACTGTGGTTGATACCTCTGGTATCACACTTAAAAACGAAACAGAAGCTATTACTGGTAACCAACAAATATCTCCAGCATTACACTTTAAGAGTAATGGTTGGAATAACTTGGCTTTAGCTTCTCAAAGTGCTGATTGGATTGAGTATAGTTTACCAATACAAGGTAATGCAGTAACAAGTAACTTGATATGGGCATCTTCTATTAATGGAGCATCTTACACAACAAGATTTACTTTAAGTTCTGCTGGTAATGGTACATTTACTGGTACATTAGCTGCATCTAATTTAAGTGGTACAAATACTGGAGATGTAACAATAGGAACTGCTAATGGATTAAGTTTAAGCGGTCAAGAAATATCTTTAGCTTTAGCAAGTACAAGCACAACTGGTGCTTTATCTTCTACTGATTGGAATACTTTTAATAATAAACAATCGGCTTTAACTAATCCTGTTACAGGAACAGGTACTACAAACACTTTACCTAAATTTACTGGTACAAGTACAATAGGAAATAGTAATATAACTGATAGCGGTTCTTTAATAACATTAGGTTCTAATAGTTATCTAAATGGTAATTTAGGTATTGGTACAACTCCAACAGTTCAACATACTATAAGAATAAGTAAAAATATTACAGGTTCAACTGTAGCTATTGGAATTTATAATTTTTCTACAATTCAATCTGATGTAACAAATAGTGCAGCATATTATAGAAGCGATTCTGCAACTCAAGCAGCTTCATTTACATTAACAACATTGCGACATTATTTTGCTAATCAATCTACTTTTGGTGCAGGAAGCGTAGTAACGACTCAAAGTGGATTTGATGTGTCATCTACATTAGTAGGTGCTACAAATAACTATGGGTTTAGAGGTGCTATTCCTGCAGGTACTAATCGTTGGAATATCTATATGGACGGCACTGCAGATAACTACTTAGCAGGTAATGTAGGAATAGGAACTGCATCGCCAAGTAGAAAACTTGATATATCAACAGGTTCTGATACTGATGCAGGATTGATTGGGATTACTATTGGTGGAACAGTAGCAAATTCAAGACAAGCAATTATTGAAAAACAAACATCAGGTACAAGAACATTAAGTATCTATTCATCATTATCAAGTACATCACTTGAACCAATATCTTTTTACACAGGAATTGGGTATGAAAGATTAACAATTTTAGAAGGTGGCAATGTAGGAATCGGAAGCACTGCTCCAAGTGGTAAATTAGAAGTAAATACTGCTTCTGGAACTGCATATTTTACAAGAACGGCAGGTGATAATGGAACTACTGCTCCTGCTATTGGTATCGCAACAGCATCAACTGCTCCGAGAATTTATTCTTATGGTGATTTGCAATTTTGGAATGCGGCAGTAGGTGGAACGGCTACTAACAAAATGACATTATTTGCTAATGGAAACTTAGCAGTAGGTACAACCACCGATGCAGGTTACAAATTAGATGTTAATGGTACGGGTAGGTTCTCAAGTAGTGTAACGGCAGGTTCTAATGTAGTAATTCCAAGTGGATATGAATTAGTATATGGTACTGGTACTGTTTCAATATTAGGTAATTCAACATCTAATTTCTTAGATTTTAGAACAAGTAACAGCACTAAACTTTATATAAACTCATCTGGTAATGTTGGTATAGGAACACCATCGCCAACGGCTAAACTTTCAATTGTAGCCGATTGGGTTGCTGGTGGTGCTACTGTTAGATGTTATCCTGTAACAGCAATAGCAAGTGGAGGCGTGGCAGGATATGGAATGTTTGATAGCGATGGAACTACAAGAAAAGGATACATAAATGTTTCTTCAAACTATATGGAAGTTTGGTGTCAGCAAAATACTCCAATGACTTTTGGTACTAATGATATTGAAAGAATGCGTATTACAAGTGGGGGTAATGTATTAATAGGTACTACTACTGATAGTGGGTATAAGTTAGATGTGAATGGAACTGGTAGGTTTAGTAGTAATTTTACTGTCTTTTCATCTGCAACAGGTGCTACAACTGGAGATTTGTTGGTAGATACATCAGCAAAATATGTATATATTGGTAGGTTAAGTGGTACAAGTGGTGATAATACTACATTTCAAGTTAGAGATAGGACTGGTACATCAAGAGCGACAATACCAGGAGGAGGTTCAGTAGACACAACATTTAGTACTAACTCATCTAACTTTATTGTAACAAATTATGGTGGTACGGCTTTAATGACTATTGCTAATGCAGGTGCTGCAACATTTAGTTCATCAGTAACTGCTACATCATTCTTTGAATCTTCAGATAAGCGTTTAAAGAAAGAGATTAGTGATAATCCAATTATTGATAATATAAGCACTATAAAGCCAAAACTTTACATTAAAGATGGTAAAGAAGAATTAGGTTATTATGCTCAAGATTTAGAAAGCGTATTACCAAGTGCAGTTAGTGAAGGTAAAGATGGGTTCTTAACTTTATCATACTCTCAAGTACATACGGCTAAGATTGCACAATTAGAATCAGAATTAGCAGAATTAAAAGAAATAATTAAAAACTTAATCAAATGAGTTGGGCAGGTATAGCAAGTAATCAATGCGTAAGCTGGGATAATTTAAAAGATGCAGTAGCAACTGGAGTATTTATGGGGGCAGAAGCAGCCGTACCTCCAGGCTCTAAGGAAGTAACAAGAGCAGAGGCTGAACAATATGCAGTTATAAATCCAGTAACAAGTAAATCAAACAATCAACTTGTAGTAAAATCAAACTTAACTGCTGCAACTGGAGTTTATAAATGGGAAATATCTTCAGATGGTTCTACATCCGTTGATGCTTGTTCTTTATTCTTAGATATTTATGGCATAGCTTGGACAAATACTGCAACACCTACAACTGGAACAGTATTTTATGATAACTATCAACTAACAACGATTTTCCCAATGAGTGGTTATAGTAACTTATTTTTGCGATATAGAACTTGGAACACAACTGGTGCTGGATATAGAGCAAGATTTAACTTGACTACTTCAACCATAAATAACACACCAACTGCTTGTTAACAATTAAATTAATATAAATGAAACAAATCTCTCCAGTATCAATCTGGGATAACGGACAAACATTAGAAGCTAAGATATTAAATGCTTATGCGGTTAATGTAACATTAGGCACAAGTGCTACTTTTTACTATGCTTTATTTGCAGAAAACGCAGATGAAAGTCTTGGTAGTCAAGTTGCTCAAGGTAACTTAACTATGACTGGTGAAGCATACCAAGAATGGACCACTGATAATGTAGCTTGGGATTGGATTGCTCAACAACTTAACTTGACTATTACTGGAGATTATGTACCACCAGTTCCTCCAACTCCTACTGAAGAAACACCTATATCAGAATAATTACTAAAT
>Ga0208005_1000315_pt1 | contig 19073 bp, 20 predicted proteins | sample DEB19_08_DNA_3_FD_184530 | JGI IMG/M metagenome (GOLD analysis project Ga0208005, IMG submission 184530) | Aqueous microbial communities from the Delaware River and Bay under freshwater to marine salinity gradient to study organic matter... | ecosystem: Environmental > Aquatic > Marine > Coastal... | reverse complement strand
GGTGCGACGTCCGATGGCCGTGGAGCTCACACCGGACGCCACGGCAGACCAGCCGACGGCGGTGGCCCGGTAGGCGCTGGCCGACGACGAGGCGCCGATGGCCGTGTTCTGCCCACCGCCACCACCAGAGCAGGATGCGCTGACGCCGACGGCGGTGCCGCCCGTCTCGCCGGATGCCACCGACGCCGCGCCGCCGATGGCCGTGGCCGAGGTGCCGTCGGCGTGGGCGCCGGAGCCGATGGCGACGGGCGTGGTCAGGCCGCTCGCCGTGGCCGACCCGCCACCGATGCAGATGGCACCGGAGGCCGTGCCCGCCGTGGCGTTGTAGCCGATGGCGATGGCCTGCGCGCCGCTGGCTGTTGTGGCGTCACCGAGGGCGGTCGCTGCCGAGGCCGACGCCGACGCGCCGTATCCGACAGCCGTGGAATATTGCGTCGCCGCCGATGCCGTGGCGCCGATGGCCGTGGCGTTCGCCGCGCCGGTCGTCGCCGAGTAGCCGACGACCGTCGACGCGGTCTGGCCGGAGCCCGTCGTGGCACTGACGCCGACGGCGGTGGTCTGCGTGGCGGTGGCCTGGGCGCCGCCACCGACGGCCACGGACTGGTTGCCGGTGCCCTGGGCGTTATAGCCGACCGCTGTCGCGCCGCCCGTGCCGGTGGCGTCGGCCGAGTAGCCGAGCGCGGTCGCCTGCGATGCCGTGGCTGTCGAGGTCGCACCGACGGCCGTGGTGTAGGTGTTCGACGCCGTCGCGCTCGAACCCGCCGACAGCGCCTCCGTGTTCGTCGCCTGGGCGAGATGGCCGAGGGCGGTGGAGTTGGTGCCTGATGCCAGGTTCGTGCCGGTGCCGAGGCGGATGCTGTTCGAGCCGGTGCCGACGTTGGACGACCAGTCACGCGGCGATGTCCACTTCGTGGAACCATCCGACACGAACCGACGCCCGGAGTAGGCCTGCGTGATCGTGAACGCCGTGGCCGCGCCGTTGATCGTGTCAGACCCGGCCGGGATGACCGTGATGGTGTTCGTGGTCGTGACGGTGCCGGACTCGTCGATGACGACGATCTCTGTGCCGGCCGGGACCGCCGAGGCGGCCGGAAGCGTCACCTGCCGCGATGCCGACAGCGTGCCGGTCTGGCAGATCACGGTCTGACTGGTGGCCGTCGACACGTAGGCGGCGTTCGAGAACGTGACACGGTTCCACGTCGCGCCGGTGGCACCCGTGTCGCCCCTCGGAATGGTGAAGTCCAGCGTGTACGCCGCGGGGTCGCCGCTGAGGGCGACAGCGGCCTGTGACCCGGCGTCACCGGTCGTCACGGTGCCGACGGCGAGGTTCGCCATCGCTCCGGCGTCGACCGACACCGTCACGGCGCCACCGTTCGTCGACACGGTGATCGTGTCCGAGCCGGTGGAGCTCTGGCCGGAGATCCACTGCTCAGCGACGGTGAACGACCCGGCGAGGAACGTGGTCGACGTGCCCGACTTCGTGAGGGTGACGTGGTAGCTGTACGTGCCGGCCGACAGCGCGGACGTCTGCGTGTCCGTCAGCGACAGCGCGAGCGTCGTCGCGTTCGTCACCGTGCCCGTGATCGTCGTGGCGGTGCCGTTGCGGTCCACGATCTCGGCATCGACCGTGGCACCCGTCAGCGTGTAGCCGCTGAACGTGAGCGTCCGCGCCCAGTCGTCACCGATGACACACCAGTAGTCCCGGCGTCCGGGCCCCTCGGTCGTCACGGCTCAGACCTCGATGACCGATGCCGGCGAGATGGTGCCGGGGACGCGTGCGGCGGCGAGGCACTTCAGCAGCGACAGGAGCGCGCCGCCGAGGGCGAAGCCAGCGACATTGGCCGGGTCGATGGCGAACACGTCGAGGCCGAGGACGTCCTGACCGATGGCGAGGAGCGCGGCTTGCGCGCCGGTGCTGATGGATCGCTCGGCGGCGTCGCGCCAGAAGGTGCGAGTGAACATCAGGGGGTCACGTCCTTTCGGATGGTGGCGGGATCGCCGCCGAGCTGGATGACGAGACGGCGCAGCGATGAGACCTCGTGCTTGAGGTCGTCGAGCTCACGACGGAGATCGGCGGCCGTGTTCTGCGCCTGCGTCAGCGCTACCGTGAGGTCGGTGACGACACGCGCCGCCGCCTGCGTGATGACGTCGGCCGCCTCGGCCTTCGTGCGACGACGGACGAACATGCCCGCCATGAACGCCGGGATGCCGGCGACGAGCACGCCGACGAAGGTGGCAGCGGTGGGATTCACCGTTCGCCCTCGAGCGCTCGGATGACGGCCGCGGCCTCGGCGTGAGCCGCCACGTCACGACGGCGCAGCCGCACGGACAGGATGGCCGGCATCCACCACACGACGACCCAGGCGACGACGGCCACGCCGCGCATGGTCTGCGACCACTGCAGCGGATGGCTGAGCGTGCACAGGAGCCATACGTACCCAACGATGTAGGCGGCACCCACGACCGCGGTCATGGCGTGCACCCACCGGGCACGGATGGAGCCGTGACGGGCGGCGTAGAAGTTGAGCCCGGTCGCCACGATGGCGCCGATGAGGTTCGCCCATGCGATGGCGAGGTTCACGGCTTCGCCCTCACGTACTTGCCGAGGGCGTCGGCCGCCATCGGCCCGTAGACGCCGTCGACACTGGCACCGATGGCGCGTTGCATCCGCTTGACGCCACGGGCGACGCGCAGCGTGTAGGTGGTGCCGGGCGGCAGGTTCGGCGCCCATCCAAAGAAGCGGAGGAAGTCGATGAGGCGTGCGACCTCCGGTCCGGTGGAGCCACGCCGCAGCGTCGGCTTCGGCAGGACGGGGTCAGCGGCGACCTTGGCGTCGACCGGGCGGGCGTCGCCCCACGCTAGCTCGGTCGTCTCGATGTGGAGCCACTGCGCCCACGACTGCCCCATGCCTGCGGAGTCCTTCGGCTGCGGCTTCCAGTAGGCGCCGAGCCCGTCGCCACGGTTGCTGCGCCAGATGCGGCAGCCGACGTAGTCGTGGACGGCGTCGATTCCGAGCTCGGCGGAGTTGGCGATGAGCCACGGAAGTATCTCCTGTTCCAACACGTCGCGACCAGGACCAGGGTTCGCCCATCGCCAGTCGAGCGCCGCACCGAACGAGTGCGACGACCACGCCGAACCGAGGCGAACGGGGCGGATGCCGTAGCAACCGAGGTTCTGCCCGCCGTAGCGCTTGAGCAGGTAGTCGCGCAGGGCGACAAGGTTCGGTGAGTCGTGGTTGAACGGCGGGCCGGGCTGGCGGCCGTCCTGCCAGCTCGTGAACGTGGTCTGGACTGTCACGGCGCCTCTTTCAGATGCTGCGCGCCATCGGTGCGGGCGCGGGCCGGGTCGACGTGGACAGCGGAACGCCACCCGCACGCGCACTCGACGACGAGGCGGCGATGGGTGACGACGTTCGGCACCGACAGCGCCTCGACGCGGGCGATGTAGTGCTGTTGCGTGGTCATCACGGCCGCGTCCCCGCCTTGGCGCGTTCGGCCATGCCCAACAGGTAGACCGTGCCGAGGGTGGCGGCACCGGCGCCGCCGATCGCCATGAGCAGGACAGCGCCGAGCGTGCGCGCGAGAACCTTGCGGACCATGTCGGGAACCTCCGGGTGGGCGGTCAGGTGACGCGGATGGCGAGGCGCGGGGCGAGTGCTCGCCCCGTCGTGTCCATCGTCACGGACGACGGCAACGCGCCTGACGCCGTGGTCGAGATGCGGGGCAGGACGCCGGTGAGGTTCGTCGGCGTCGTCGAACCCTGCGGCAGCAGCACCGACGGGCCCGTCGTGACGCGGATGGTCGGGCTGGTCGCGGGCGCACCTTGGGGCACGACCACGAACCAGTACCGGCCAGGCGTCAGCGCCTGCGAGACGGTGATCTCCTTGACGCCGGTCGTCGTCGTGCCGACGGTGCCGAAGTCGGCCACGAGCGCGCCGACGTTGTTGCCGGTGCCGTCATCGGCGTACACACCCATGCGGATCACCGAACCGGCCGAGCCTGCCGTCGTGACGACCTCGCAGCAGATGCGGTCGATGGTGATGGCCGATGCGAAGTCAGCGACGGCCGCATACATGGCCTGGTCCGTCGTCGCGCTCGTCGTCAGGCCACCGGCGGGGAACGGTGAGTACTCGCCCGACTGCGTCCACACGCGGGCAGCGGTGCCGAGCTTGCCGATCTTTCCAGACGTGGTCGTGAAGTCCGCTGTGCGCTGTCCGCGCTTAGCGCTCTTGCCGTCGTCGATGACGAGCGTGGACGTCTTGATGCGCTTGGCGTTGCGTCGGAACCCGTTGACGCTGACCGCCCACTGCACGTCCGCGCCGTCCTCGACGACCAGGTACGGACTCAGGTCGTACCACGTCGCGCCGCCATCCAACCTGGCGTAGACGCCCATCCCGGACGTGATCGGCCACGTCAGCGAGGCGACCCGCATCTTGATCGGCCAGATGACCTCGCCGCCGTAGGTGGCCTGGTTGGCGGTGTCGTACAAGCCCTGCGCCTTGTCGTAGCACCAGACCTTAGCGCCGGGCAGGATGCGGCCGGCGGTGACGTTGTGCGTGGCGCTGCTGAGGCTGACCTCTTTGTGGTCCGTCGACAGGTAGGAGATGCGACGCGTTGCCACCGCTGACGCCTGCGTACTGTTGACGTCGAGGCCGACGTAATACTCGGCGCGGTCGGCCGGCGTGCTGCCGGCGGGGTCCTTCCACCGGACACCGGCGGGCGTCTGGCTAGCTGAGACGAACTGCGGCCCGCCGTCGTCGTAGCCGACGATGACCTTGGACACGATCGACGACGCATCACGCGCAACCGTCGTGTCGCTGACGTCGACGCCCTTGAACCCCGCTTCATCGCCGCCGCCCTTGCGGGTGACGATGGTGGCCGACGTCAGCGACGGGTTCGGAAAGAGCGTGTCGCGCTCCTTCATGTCGAGCGTCAGGTCCGGGCGGATCTGCCACTCCATGTCGGCATTCTCGGCGACCCAGTTGACATGCGCGAGGACCGTCTGCTCCGGCGTGGTGGTGCCGGCGAACGACGTACCACCCGACACCGAGCCCTTAGCGATGCCATTGATCGGCAGGAACGAGTCCAGCCATGTCGACGCAGACGAGGACGCCTTCGTGACCGCCGCCGCCTTGCGGAAGTCCAGCCACCACGAGAGGTCTTGCCCGCCGAACGTCGTCGAGTCCTTGGTCAGCACCACGCCGACGTAGCCGTCCAACGCGTCGACGGCGGCCAGCTTCGCGGCGTCGCTGGCACCGTCGTCGAGCTTGTTGCGACAGATGACGATGTGGTCGAGGAGCTGGATGGCGTCGCGGATATCGGGCGGCAGGGTCGCCTCGTCCAGCGTCAGCGACCACGAGCCGGGGCCCATGAGCACCTGAGTCACGGCCACGTCAGAACCTCACGACAGACGCAGTGGCGTCGTAGGTGGCGAGGTACTGGCCGAGGACGGCGGATCGGTCATTGAGTGCCGACGCCGTCGAACCGCCGTACTCCATGCCAACGGCACAGTTCGTGGTCGTCGCCGCCGTCGTGTTCCACACGTAGCCGTTCGTGGTGTCCTTGGTGAGCACCTCAGCACCCATCAGCAGCACCCGGTCGCCGTCGGTGTTGTCGGCCGTCTCACGCAGCCCGGTCGCACCCGTCAGGTTCGTGCTCCCCGTCGTCGTCGCGAACGCAAGACCGCGGTATGTCGCCGAGGTCGACGTGAACTGCACCTCGACGAACATCTGGCCGCGGTGCACGGTGAATGTCTGCGCGTGCTGGCCGTTCGTGTCGTAGCAGTAGCAGCGGACGACGACGCACTCCGGGTCGTTGCGGATGATCGACGGTTCGACCCATTCGGCGCCACCGACCCAGCAGTTGCCGCCGAGCGCGCCGGGGATGCCGGCGTACTGGTTGAGGCTGGCGACGCGCCCGACCTGATGGCCAGACCCTGCGTTCACCTTCATCACGCCGGGCAGGCCGTTCGTCGCCATCGACGTCTCACACTCGAGGCCGAAGATGTTGTTCGTGATCCGCCATCGGCCGGCGATGGCGCCTGGCGCCTGGCGGCCCACGATCGGATACCAGGCGTTGTCGGCGCCCAGGTATTCCACCATGCACGCGCCGCCGTAGTAGAGGGCCGGCGTCTGCAGGTACGTCGTGACGCCTGACGTCGTCGCCGAGATCGACTTGGTGAGGATGTTCATCGAGCTGCCGTAGGTGCCCGACGCTGAACGCGACGTCAGGTACTGCGTCGTGCTCGTGAACGTCGACTCGCCGGGCGGCTGATGAAGCGCGTACGGATTCGCCGCCACGATGCCGGTCGTCGTCGTCGTGCCGTGACCGTTCGTCCGCACCCCGACCAAGGTGTCGACGCGCACCTGTGCCGAGGCGTAGCCGGTGATCCGAGTGGCCGTGACGGACCACGTCGCGAACACCGGCACCGAGGCGACGCCAGGCACCGGGTCGACGGTTGCCGAGAACCCGGAGTAGAAGCCGTCGATCGTGCCGGGGTCGACAGTCCAGGTGATCGGGAACACCGACTCGTCGGCGTTGTTCTGCAGGCCGCGCAGCTGCTGCGTGATGCCGTTGAACCGCGCCTGATTGACGGTGTTCGACGACCCGGCCACGGGCACGATCTGGCCAGTGATGGTCAGCGTGTCGCCACTGAACGAGTAGTCGACGACCTCGCTGTCGGTGAGGCTGGCGCGTCCGATCGTGAGTGTCATCCGTCCTCGTCCTCGATGCGCTTGATGCCCTTGATGATCTGGTGCATCACCCGGTCAGGGATCGGGCCATGCGGCGTCACGTTGATGGACAGGTGCAGCTTCTGCGTCGACGAAACGCCGCCGCTGCCGCCACCGGAACCACCGGAGCCGCCGCCCTTGCCGGAGTCACCGGACCCGCCGCCCTGCAGGTCGCTGCCGCCGTCGCCCTTGGACTGGGACATCGCCCGGCGAACGTCCTTGAGATACGTCTCCAAGCGTCCGGTGAGAACCGGCCAGCCGGCGTAGAGGGCGATGGCCTGCTCGAGGCGCTTGGCTGCGTATGCGCCCCACTTCTGGGGCTTGTTGACACGGAACCAGCGGCGGTCGGCGTCGGCCTGGATGGAGCGCCAGATGGCATCAGCGACACGGATCTGCGTCTCGGCCGAGTTGTCGCCGTAGAGCGAGCTGATCGCGTCCCACATGTCATGGCGGGCGTCCTGGGCGTTGCGTGCACGCTCGCCTGCGGTCGTGGTCGGCTTCTCCGGCTTCGGCTCCGGGTCGGGCTCCGGCTCCGGCTCAGGCTTCGCGTCCTCGCGCTGCTGGGCGATGTCCTGGTTGACCCGTCGGACCTCGCTGTAGAGGTAGGTCCAGTAGTCCGAGTCCTTCTTGAACAGCGGCATGACGCGCCGCAGGATGCGACGGTACTTGAACGCCGTGATGCCGCCGCGCTCGTACTGGCGTCGTGCGAGCTCCACCCGCGCCTTGGCGCGTCGGGCGACGATGTCGGCAACGTCGTCCTTGGCCGACGATGCGTCGTAGTCGTCGGCGGTGACGACGCCGTCATCGGGCTTCGGCGCCGAACCGCCATTGGACCCGCCGCCCGGCTTGCCGTCCTCCTTCGCCGGCTTGTTGGCCTCGATGTCGTCCTTGACCGACTTGATCTCGCGGTCGAGGAACGACCAGTAGTCGGAGTACCGCTTGAAAAACGGCCGCGCCCACTGCAGGAGCTTGAGGTAGTGCGTCGCCCAAATGTCACCGGCGTCGTACTTGCGACGCCCCAACTCGACGGCGGCCTTGACCCGCTTGATGCGGATGTCATCGAACTTATCCTTGCCGCTCGACGCATCGAAGTCGTCGGCGGTGACGACGCCGTCATCGGGCTTCGGCGCCGAACCGCCATTGGACCCGCCGCCCTGGTTCTGCTGCGACAGCCACCACGCCCACGCCTCGGATGGCGTCTCGAACGTGGGAGCACCCTTGCTGCCCTTGGGGCCGCCCGTGAAGGACGAGCCGCCGCTGCCGGAGCCGCTGAACGGGTTGAGGTACTGGTAGATGACCTGAACGAACATCTGCCGGGTGGCAGTGAGGGCGGCGATGATGCCTTCGGCGACGGACTTCGACACCGGGTCGACCGCCGGCTCGAGCGGTACGGGCTTCGCCATCGCCAAGCCGACGAGCGCCAGCTGCGCCTCGTCGAACTTACCCTGGTCGATCAGCGCCAGGATGTCGGTGATCTGCTCCGGCGGGAGCCCGAGCACCTCCTCGGCGTACTGCGCGACGTTCTCCTTGAGCGCCAGCAGGTCGTCGCGGTACTGGCGGGCCTTGTCGCTGGCGTCCTCGGCGCCCGACGCAGCAGCGTCATACGCGTCGGCGGCGGACTGCTTGATGTCGACAAACCCGTCGCTGACGTCGTTGAGGATGCGCTCGTCCGACAGCTCGTCGTGCAACGCCTGCCACGCCTCCGTAGCGCGGTCCGCCTCGTCGGCCATGTCGCCGAGCTGACCGCCGAGCGAGTGGGTCGACGTCTCGGCGTCGTCGGCCGCCGTCGTGTAGTCGCCCATTGCGTCGGCGGCTTCGACCGTGGCGGTGCCGGCGGCCTCCACTCGCGAGGCGTAGTACTCGGCGCGGTCGCCGGCGTCCTTGATGGCGTCAGCGATCTCCCGCGCCGACATGGTCGCCGGGTTGATGTTGTCGGCGAGGTTCTGAGACCTCTTGGCCGCCTCACCGAGCGCGCCGCCGAAGTCGAGCACGGCGTCGTGCGTCAGGCCGACGTTGTCAGTCAGGTCGTGCAGCTTGGTTCCGGTGTACTCGGCGGCCGTCGACACGGCGTCGAGTCCCCTGACCATGAAGTTCGGGAACTTCTGATCGAGGTCAGACACCACCTTGATGCCCTCGGCGACATCCGTCAGCGCCGGAACGAGGTTGCGCGCCAGGTTGTTCGACACCTGCGTGACGATGTCCTGCAGGTCGGCCATCGCCGCCTGCAGGTCCTTGGCGTCGTTGGCGTCGTCCGACGTGAACACCTGCGCGTCAGCGACGCCGTCCAGTTGCGCCTTGAGCTCCGCGCCATCACCGGCAGCCGCCTGGAAGATGCGCGAGAGCTCCTGGTACGACTTGCCGAACGCCGCCTGTGCGGCCTTGTTGCGCTCGGTGGCGTCAGTGATGTTCGAGATGGCAGTGAACGCCTGCAACGCCGACGCGTTGACGTCGGTGAGGCCGTCCGCGCCGACCTGCGCCTCGATGCCGAACTGCTTGAGCGCGCCCGTCCCCAGCTGACGAGTGAACCGCCCGATGGCGGACTGCAGGGTGTCGGTGCTGACGCCCATGTCGTCGGCAACCTCACGCCACCGCGACGCGTCCTCGATCGACATGCCAGTCGCCTGGGCGAACTTGTCGGCGGCGAGTGCGCCGTCTTCGAAGCCCTTGACTGCCTTGGCAGCGAAGGTCGCTAGCGCCGTAGCCCCAGCGGCAGCGCCCATCGCCAGGTACGGGCCGGCCATGTCGCCAAGACCCTTCAGTCCGACCTTCGCCTTGTTGGCGACGCCGTCGGTCTGTGCGATCTCGGACTTGAGCTGGGACACACCCTGCTTGAACGACGCCGTCTGGACGTCGAACACGTAGGTGATGCGCTCGAGGATGCTCATGCGATCACCTTCCGAACGCCCCACGCCTCACGGCGCTGTTCCACTCCTTGACGATCCGCGGCAAGGCGCGGTCGAGGACGCGGGCACCGTCCGACCATGTGCCCTTCGCCGCCATCGGGCCGACGGTGCGCTTCGTCGTGCGACGACGCACCCGCGGACCCTCGCCACGGCTGCCCGGTGCGAGCACCTGCGTGATGACCTTGTCGCCCTTCGAGCGCGGCGTTCGGCCGAACTCGAACATGGCGATCATCCCGCGGTCGAACCGCTCGGGCGCGAGCTTGAGGGTCTGCCCCTTGACCTCTGGCTTCACCTCGGCGGAACGGTGCCCGTTGGAACGGCGCGGCCAGTTCGACGGCCGACGATCCGAGCCAAGGTCCGCAACGAACCCCGACTCGATCACCCTGTCGCCGACATGGCCGACGCCGTTCAGGAACACGCGCACCTGCTGCTCCGACAGCCCAACCAGCAATCTGTCGAGGTGAACCTCGGCCTCGGCCGATCCCTCGATCACCGCGGGTCAGGCCGTGCCGCGCGACACGGTGCCGTTGACCATCCACGTCACGTCGAACGTGGACAGCGCACCGAAGTTGCCGGAGATCGGCGAGTAGTCGTTCACGACGCACACCGCCGTGTAGGCGGGGTTCGTGGCCGACACCGAGGACGAGGTCGGGATGGCGACGACCGTAGCGTAGCCGGTGCCGTTCATCAGCGCCCACACGGTGGCGTCGACCGAGGACGCACCGAAGTCCTGCTGGAACGAGAGACGCACCGAGGCGCTCTTGCGGCCCTGCACAACCTCGTCCCAGCCCATGCCGAACGCCGACGCGGGGTAGGTCTGCTTCGTGGTCTGCAGGGTGATGCCGGCCAGGTGGTCCGAGAAGTTCGTTCCGTTAATCGTGATCTTGTAGTCGTCAGTGCTGAGCTTTGCCATAGTGGCGTGATCTCCTTGGTGGGATCACGGCGTGTGCGGCCACCGTGTGGGTTGCTGGGTGGGGGTCAGGTGGCGGTCGGGACCAGCGCGACGGTGACCTCGGCGCCGACGTAGTCGACCTGTCCGAACGTCATCGTCATGTCAGGCCCGAAATCGCCGAGCTCGTAGATCGTCTGGCATGTGCCGCCGATCGTCTTGTCGGCCTCGAGTGCGTCGTACAGCGACCGGCTGGTGCTGCGTGACACGACGCTGTCGATCCACGCCTGCGCCACGCCGAGGTTCTTCTTCGGCGTGATGGCGGTGATCGTGAACGTGTAGATCGGCGCCTTGCCGGTGAACGTCGACCGTGGCGTCGTCGCCGTGCGCCGCACGAGGAACGCCTGTGACGGCGGGTTCTCCGTGTAGTCGACGACCGGCACACCGGTCTGCGACTTGATGGCCCGCTTCAGCGCCGTGCGGACGTCGTTCAGCGACGTCGTCGCCATCACGCCACCCCGTAAGGCGTGCGGACGTAGTCGGCGAGCAGCGCCTGCGCCGTCGGGTGGATGCGGGACTGCAGCCGCACCGCACCGAACAGGTTGGAGTCGGCGACACCGAACGGGGCGTCGAGCGACTTCAACAACTGGACGGCCTGCAGCAGCGTGGCGTGCTTCACCTCGGCCGGCACGGTCGCCCAACCCCACTTGGCGGTGACCTTGATGCGTGGCATGTCGTCGTCGATGGGCAGCGTGTAGTACCGGGTGCGGATCTCGTTGTACGGCACGGTGCGGCCAGCGGAGTCGACGCCGTTGATCGGGCAGGCGAAGTAGTAGGTGCTCGCCAGCGTCACGTCGGTCGTTCCGTCGCCGTCGTTGTCGATCGCAACGACGAGCCCCGTCGTGGTCGAGAAGTCGTCGACCTGCACGCAGTCGTCGTCCTCGGTGAAGTACCACCGGGCCGACACGGCGTCATCGCTGTAGAACCGTCGACCGCAGTGGGTGTCGATCTGGCGGGACGCCGCCTCGCAGACGACGGAGTAGACCGCCTCGTCGACGACCATGTCGCCCGTGTCGAACGCCGCCTTGAGGTCGCCGGTCGTGATGTAGTTGCTCATCGGCTCTCCCATGCGAGCTTGCGGCGGCGGTTCAGCGTCCACCCGTCGGACAAGTCGCCCTCGGCGATCTTGCGATGGTGCAGCCGGGCGTTCTCGTCGAACGTGATGTGGTTGGCGTCCATCTCGTCGCGTCGCAGCGCCTGCAGTGTCGACGAGTTCTCATGGTGCGGTTCCACGTCGCAGACGGCGACGCGGACCTCATGGGCGGCGCATCGGCGGGCGTAGTCGTCGTCCTCGAAGTAGGCGGGGTGGAACCGCTCGTCGAACAGGCCGACCTTGTCGACGACCTCGTCGCCGATGGCGAAGCACGACCACCCGCCGGGCTTGACGCCGGTCAGCAGTAGTGTGTCGCTGTCGGCCTCGGCGACGATGGTGTCCAGGTGGCCGGGTGAGAACCACACGTCGTCGTTCACGAGCAGCCACCACGGCACGAACGGCGTCGACTTGATGACGAGGTTCCACGCACCGGCGACGCCGAGGTTGCCGGCGCACTCCGTCACCGTGACATGGCCGACGCTGCGAGGCGTGGCGAAGTTGTCCAGCGGGCGCCGACGCGGCCACCACCTGCCGTTGTCGATGATGACGAGGTGTTCGACCGGGTGGTCGATGCTGGCGAGGAGTCGGCGCAGGTTGTCGCCACCGAGTAGGGTCGGCACACCGAGGACCGGGATCATGCCGCCGCCAGACGTTCCGCCAGACGGCCCAGGATCGGACGCCAGTGCTCTGTGAACACGGTGTCGGCACGGTAGGCGTCCATCGCCCGCACGGCCTTGTGGGACACACCACGGGGCGCCTTGTAGGCAGCCTCGAGGCTGTCGACGATCGACGGGACGAGCGGCACGCAGAACCACGCCCGCTGCGGCTCGTCCCAGTAGGGCTGGCACTCGGCGACCCATCCGTCACCGACGAGCTCGGGCTGCGCCGTCCAGTCGGACACGATCACGCGCGTGCCGCACGCCTGCGCCTCGATGACCGGGATGCCGAAGCCCTCACCCATCGACGTCGACAACAGGACGTCGGCCATCGTGTAGAACGCGGCGAGCATCTCCTGTGCGATGCCCATGCGCTGGGCGTACTGGTCGACGCTACGGATCTTGTCGGCCGGGATGCCGCACGCGGCGGCGAGGCGCATGAGGTCGACGCCGCCGGTGCCGGGCGACACGTCGGTGTGCAGGTACAAGATGGCGTCGTCGTGGTCGCGGGCGAACACCGAGAATGCCATCAGCATCTCGCCGAACGCCTTGCGGACCGGGAGCACGCCCTTGTTGGCACCGTTCACCATCACGACGAACGCGCCCCGCGGGATGTCCAGCAGCTCTCGCGGGTCACGCCCTGACGGCAGCGTGGTCGTCGGCTTCGCCCATCCCTCGACGGCGTGCGGGACGTACTCGCAGTCGACGCCGGCCTCGGCCAGCATCGCCCGCCCGTGCTTGGACATGGCGATCGGCACGACGTTGTCGCGCTTGCACCAGTCGAGGACGTCGGGCGGACACGGCATGTGGTCGATCGGCACCCACGAGGCGATGAGCGGCAGGTCTGGCAGCCGCTCGTTCTTCAAGATCCAGGTGTCGAACAACGTCACCAGGAGCCCGGCGTCGGTGCCGCCACGGCGGAACCAGTCGGTGGCGTGCGACACGATCACGTCCTGGCTGTAGGCATCCATCCCGCCGGGGTAGACGGGCACGCCCTCCCATTCGAGCATCTGACCGTGGACGCCGAAGTTGCAGGACACCGAGACGTCGTGGCCGTCAGCCGCTAGGCGTCGGACGACCTGCGCCGTCTGCGTCCCGTACCCCGTCTGCGTCCACGGGGCGTTGCTCCACCACGAGATTCTCACGACGTCGCCGCCGGACGATGGGCGCACCGGGGCGCATGGTGGTCATGTAGGGCGGTTGCATGGGGCACGGAGCCTCCCTGTGCGGGTGCGTGGTGCGGGTGGTGCGGGTGAGTCCCCCAGGCCGGCACCCGCACGGGCCGGCCTGGGGGAACCTGTGTGCTGTCAGCCGCTAGGGCTGGAGCAGCGTCTTGAACGCCCCGGCGTCCTGAGTGACCGCGTCCAGGCGCCCGAAGGCGAAGAAGCCCACCTGGAGGTAATCCGCATAGCGCTCCTCGAGGCGGAGGAGCTGACCGCCGTTCACGCGGCGGATGACGTAGGCAGCGCCGAGGTTGCCGAAGCCGACCGTCTTGGTCGCCGTCGCCACGGTGGACTGCATGTCGTTGTTGATGACCACCGGGTAGCCGAGGAGCGCGTCGGGGGTGCCGACCTGCACGGACGGCTGCCAGATCGGCAGGCCCGTGGTGTCCTTCAGCTTGCGGATGTGCGACACGATGCCGTCGTGCATCATAAAGTGGCACTGACCCGCCGTGCGGTACGCCACGTCCACGGAGTGGATGAGGCTCACGAGGTCGTCGTAGGCGACGGTCCCGGTTGCCGCTGCGGTGCCGCCGACGGTGGCACCCACGATGCAGCCCTGGGGCTGCGTGGTGGCCGTGCCGGTGGTGCAGTGCGTGTTCCAGATGCGGCCGAGGCGGGTGCCGGCCTGGCGGGCGATGAAGCTCTCCGCGTCGATGCCGGTGTCCTGCAGGAACTGGATGCTGGCAAGGATCAGCTTCGATGTGTACATGAAGGCGCCGAGCGACTTCTGACCGAAGGTGATGTCCTGGCCGCTGACCTGCGTGTTCTCCGACAGGATGGCGCCGACGTTGCTGGTGTCGTCCACCGTCGGCCACGGCAGGGAGTTGCCGGCGTCGGTGTTGATGACCGTCGCGCCGGCTGCCTCGACGCCGCCGTAGAACTTCAGCGTCTCGGTGACCTTGGCCCAAAAGCCCTGGGGCACGGAGTAGCCGCCGGTGTTGCTCGTGCCGGACGACTGCGCGCGGAAGTTGGCCTGCAGGAGCTGGCGCTCGTTGTCGTCGAGCCCGGTGCGGCCCGAACGGACGTACTTGGCGAACACGTCGGCGTACTCGTCGTGCGCCGAGCGCGTCTCGCGGCCGGCGGCGTCGACGTGGCGGGTCTGCTCGTCGATCTCGCCGAACCGCTTGTCGATCTGCTCGGCGGTCTCGGTGCGCTTGATGTCGTCGGTCAGGGTGGCGAGGTCGGCCTCGGCGCGGTCCCAGGATGCCCGGAGCTCTGCGGTCCAGCCGTCCTTGTCGACGGCGGCCCGAGTCTCCTGCATCTGAGCCCACACGTTAGCGCGCTTCTCGCGCAGCTCACGGGGTGTGGTCATGGTGCGTGATCTCCTTGGATCAGGGATCACGGCGTGTGCGGCCACCGTGGGTTGGTGTGTGGGCCGTGTCGTCGACGCGCGCCGGTGGCCGATGCCGGCCGGTGGGTCACTTCACGGTTCGTCGATGCCGGTGGGGGCCACCCGGCCGGCGTCGAGATGTCAGGCCATCAGCTCCTCGAGGAGCGTCGACGACCACTTGGCGAAGGCGCTGTCGCGGGCGATGTCGGCCGGGTTGGGCTCGGCGTCGACCTCGGCGGCAGACTCCTCGGTTGATGCGTCCTCCACCGGCGGGGCGTCGGCCTCGGCGGTGTCGGAACGGATGCCAGCCAGCGTCCGCAGCGCACGCATGACGGCGTCGTCAGGGTTGGCGAGGCGCTCGGCCAGCTTGGCGATGTCGAGGGCGTCGAAGCCCTGCGCTCGGGCGCAGGCGAGCAGGTCGGCCCGCAGCGAGGCGTCGGTCTCGACGTAGGCGGGGTAGGTCACCGTCGACACGTCGAACAGTGCCACCTCGCGGTGAACGAGGGTCTCTGACCCGTCGTCCTCCTGCCGCCACGAGTAGTCGATCATCTCGAACCCGAACGACATCTGCGTCACGTCGCGCCGCTCAAGTAGCAGGGCGAGGTCGCGGGCGTAGCTCGTCGGGTTCATGTCGGCGTTCACGGCCAGGCCGACGCCGTCCTCGGACAGCTGCAGCGTGCCGTTCGTGGTGCGGGCCAGGACCATGTTCGGGTCGTGGTTGTGCAGCATCCGCACGTCGGCCTCGGCAATCGTCTTGGCGAACGCGCCGGGCATGAGGACCTCGCCGAACCCGTACCGCTTGGAGCCGATCCAGGCGCGGGTATTGAACACCGCAGCGTGACCCCGGAACGAGATCGTGTCCTCCGCTGCGGCGCCACGCTGGACGGCGGCGCTGTCGAGGGTCACGAACCGGCGCAGGCGGCCATCGGCGCCGACGGGCATGTCGAGTGAACGCAGGCCGGTGTCGACGGACACGGTACGGCTGCGCGGGTCAGCGGTGAGACGGGACATTCATGCTCCCTGGGTCGTGTCCGGGGCGGTCATGCCGGCCGCGGACAGCGGGACGTAACTGCCGTCCACATTGACGAGCGTCAGGTTCGACGGGACGAGGAACTCGTCGCCGCCGTCGACGGGTTCGAGGTTCTCCTTCGCCCGCACCTCGTTGCGGTTCAGCCACCCGTCAGTGATGCCCGAGTGGTAGAGCTGGGCACGGGCAGCGGAGTCGCCACGGAGCAGGCCTTCGACCTGGAACTCGGCATACCACGAACCGCCCGACCATCCGCCCGGCAGGAGCTCACGCGTCACCCGCTGCTGGATGGCGGTCAGCCAGCCGAGCAGGGTGTACTGCACGAGCCCGATGTTCTGTTGTTCGATGCCCGTCCCCCACGACGTGGACTTCTCCAGGTCCATGAGGAGGTGTGGCGGCACGCCGAGCAGGCGGGCGACCTCGGTGACGCCGAACTTACGCGACTCGAGCAGCTGAGCGTCCCCGGGCGGCAGCGACACCGGCTGGAACTCGCCGCCGTTGTCCAAGATGGCGATGTCCCCGGCGTTGCCCTGGCCGGCCACCTTGTGGTTCCACGCCTCCTTGAACTGGCGGCGCTGCTCGGGCGTGAGCTTGTCCTTCGTGCGGAGGATGCCGCTAATGAGGCCACCGCGGCCGTAGAACCTGGCGGCAGTCTCCTCGGCCGCCACGTTGACGCCGAGCACCTGACGGGCCAGCTGTAGCGGACGCAGACCTTCGCCACCGTGAGGTGACAGGTAGGGGATGTGGAAGATCTCCCACGACGTGAGCTCGCGCTTCACGCCGTCCATGTCGACGACCTCGAACACCTTGCCGTCAGGCACGGCGGCCGACGGCTTGACGCGCTTGAGCGTCACGTTCGACGGATGGATCGACCACACCTCGGTGACAGCGTCGGCCTTGTTGCGGTACTTCCGCCCGTAGCCGGTGCCCCATGTGATGGCGTTCGCCGACATCGTCTGCCAGAACTCGAACGGCGTCTGTGACGAGTTCGGATTGTCCAGCACCGTGCGCTGCAGGACGCGCTCACGCGTGCCCGTCTTGTACGCCTTCAGCGGCAGGTTCGCGATGGTCGACGACAGCAGCGAGACGCCGCGGTAGTAGGCGGTCAGGCCGTAGGCGCGCGGCTCGTTCACCGACACACCGGCGAGCACCTCGGACCCGCCCAACCACTCTGCGAGCGAGGCGTCGGTGATCGGCACCTGCGCGTTGTTGATGTTCGCCCGCAGCAGCGCACCGACCAGCGTCACGGCTCACCCCGTGCGTCGAGCTCGAACGCCTTGATGAGCAGCAGTAGCCCGACGGCGACCCATGCGCCGGCCGTCGACCACATGGCGATGCCATACACGAGCGCCGAGGCGCCGAGCAGTTCGCACAGGAACACCCGCGACGCAACGAGGAGCGTGACAAGGAACTTCACCAAAACTCGGTCACCTCCTCCACGCTTGAGCCCAGGGCGGGCAGCTTCGCCACGGCCAGGGTTGCGGCGTCGATCGTCGTGATGTCGTCGCCGTCTCGGGACCAGGCCCACAGAACCTCGCCGACCTTGCGCTTCCGCAACGCCTCCACGGCTGACCGGAACTCCGGCTCACCGTGATGGTGGATCATCCGGTCGTGGACCTTGTCGACGAAGCCACCGCACGCTGCGGCGTACTCCTCGAGCGATGTGCGCTCGACCTTCGTGTCCAGCTTCGCCTCGACGGCGGCGATCTCGGACGCTGCCGGGTTGCGGCGGTCGACGACGACCGCCGCCGCACCCCAGTCCTCGACGAGCTCGGGCAGCACCTTGTCGAGCCATGCCACGTTGCGGCGACGGTCGACGAGCTCGACATGGATGAGGCCGTCGGTGCGGTAGCCGGCCACCACGATCGACGACCATGAGCGGTCCTTGGTCGCTGACGCCGCGAACACGACGGGCTGGTCAGGGTCGATCTGTGACCGCGGGTCGCGGCAGTCGTCCCACACTTCAAGCTCAATCGGCAGACTTGCCGGCGCCTTACCCATGTCGGGCTTCTTGGGCCACTGGTTGCAGTAGCCGCGGCGGAAGGCGTTCAGGCCAGCCTCAGGGTCGTCCTGGTCGCGTAGCGCCTTGTCGAGCTTCGCCCGCATCGCCCGCAGCACGTTCGGGTTGGACACATTCGGGTGGTACTCGTGCCAGAGCGACTCGTCGGTCACGTCGGCGTCATCCGGCAGCGACCACTCGAAATAGGCGACGGAGCCGTGCTGCCCCGACTTGCACGCAGCGCGCCCGGCCAGCACCTTGCGCCACAGGAAGAAGGACCGCTCGTCCCCGGCGGTGGAGATGATGATGTGCTGGGCGCAGTGACGCGTCTGCTTCGCTGGCTCCATCGCCTGTTCGACAGCGTCGTCCTGTTGCGCCCATGCCTCGTCGATCACGCCCAGGTCGAGCGTGTCGCCGTGGCCGGCCTGGTCGGTCGGGGCGTCAATGTTCAGGTAGTTGCCGACTCCGAAGCGGATGTGCTCGCTGCCGTTGTTCATCGACAGCTTCCACTCATTCGGGCGCTGCGGCGAGTGGCGGGCCATGTCGCACTCACGGAACGAACCGCGCGCCTCGCGCAGCGCCTTGGCGATGTCGCGCTCGAGCTTCTGTCGTGCCTTCTGGCGGGTCTGCGCCGTGAACGTCACGGTCTGCGAGCCCCACATGCGCGCCGCCATCGTGAGGCGCCACACCATGAGGGCGATCACGAGCGTCGTCTTGCCGGCCTGGCGCGGAACGGTCAGGACAATCTCGTCGTAGACGAACCGGCCGTCCTCATCCAGCTCGAGGGCTACGTCCACGACGTGACGCTGCCAGGGGTACAACGGCTTCCCGAGCCGTTCCGCCACCTCGGCCACCTGCCAGCCCAACGTCTCTCGGCCCTCGTCCCGCGGGGTCCCCAACCGGGGATGGACGAGAAGTCCAGTCATCGTCGGCATTCATGGCCTCCGGTGCGAGTGCATCGAGCGTCGCTCGCAGCTCCTTGGCGATCGCGGCCGGCGATCCGTTGTCGTCGGGATCGTCGAGCCGCGCAGCAAGCGCCTTGGCGACCTCGGCGTGTGCCCGGCCACGGGGGTCGAGGTCAATAGTGTCAATGTACGCCGTCACGGCGTCGAGTGTGCTCACGTTTCGACCACCCACAGTGACGGAGAGAGATTGGAAACGAT